>UEXM01000131.1_pt1 | contig 82366 bp, 66 predicted proteins | sample 1796661 | NCBI WGS metagenome assembly UEXM01 (sample SAMEA4772469, study PRJEB27181) | metagenome | reverse complement strand
CAATTTATGAAATATTTTTAAGCTAAATTAAATTTAGCTTATAGATAAATAAGGTAATTAAATTTGGAATGTGTTTTGCTAATTCTTATGTAAACCAATAAGATTATTAAAGGCAAATAATGAAAAAAAATATATTAGAGCAATTAAAGCGCAGTACTCGTACTGCTTTAGGCTTTTTATTTTTATTGCTTGGTATCGTGTTTATCTTACTACCTGGGCCGGCAGTTATATTTATTCCACTGGGTTTAGCTTTGCTAAGTTTGGAGTATGATTGGGCGAAGGTCTGGCTGAAAAAAAGTCAGAAATACTTTCGACAAGCGGCTGTTAAGGCCGATCAAAGCTTGCGCTGGTTAGGGAAAAAATTGCGCAGCTGAATGTTAATAGGTTAACTTGGGGTAATCAGGATTTCTGGTTGTTACCCCAAGCTTATAGCTTATGCCGAACGTTGTTTTTCGGCCATGTAGCGAGCTTTAGTTTGGTTGTACTCGGTAACTATATTATCAATAGTTTCTTGACAATAGTCACGTAAGCCACTTAATAGCATAAACTTTTTACCATGTCCTATCACTTTGCCTTGTGATACTAAATCAAATGCTAAACAAGCATTTCCGCGCTTACCATCTTGTACTAATGTTGTTGAAGACAGGCTTAATGTGATTTCTTGAAAATCCAATTGTTCTAACTGAATTGACATACTTTCATACATGATCATCGGGCGGGCTGGGTTGATCATCACCTGATTTTCTTTCATTAGTTCAACGAGAATATGAGGAAAAGTTTGACCTGAGAACTCAACATAGGCACGGGTTAACGACTCAATAGCTTGACTGTTTTTGGTGCTATTGCCAGCAACAGACATATTTAAATATTCTTTTGCTTTATCGTCAATAATACTTGCTGTTGTGGTAATTTCTGTTGGAATATTTAGCGTGGTAGCATCAGTTACCATACCTGAAAATGTAAAACTCATTTCCTGGTGTAAACCGGCGCGTTCCAAAATTAGCGCAAATAGCAAGTCTCCGGGAACACAAAAGCGTTTAGCGTCGATGTTATGTAACGGATTAAAATCATCGGCAATTTGTTTTGCGAAATCACTGGCCTGCTGGCGTGTGAAGCTAATTTTATCATCTGTAATACGGCAATAGTTCTCTAAAAACATAGATATGTGTCATCACTTTAAGCTACTAAAATCGGCGCTATTCTATCAGTATGGTTGCGCAAGATCGAAGTTTATTGAGCTTTTATTTACAAAGCAGACCAGTAAAAACAAGGGGTTTAGGCGAACAAGTGTTTATTATTTTACTTGTTGGCATGCTGGTAATTTTCAACTATTAGCTCCTTGTGACGCTTACTGAGTTGCTTAAGTTGATATTCACGGCGGCTTGCTTGCTGGCGATCTTGTTGTGCTTCAGCATAAGCAAGTTTTACCGGACGGCGCACACGTGTATATTTCGCCGCTTTTTTATTGCAATTGTTATGCTCATTTAAACGGCGTTCTAAGCAGGTGGTGATACCTGCATAAAGACTATTATCAGCACAGCGAAGAAAATAAACGTACCACATTTTAAGTAAATAAAGCCCGAACAGTGAGGTATCTATGCATCATCGCAAGTTTTTTGCTGATTTTCGAGCTAAAAATGAATTAGTACTAGCTGCTAGTAGGTGATTTTTATATTATTGGCGACTGAAAAAATAACGGGTTGGTATATGTTGCAAATAGAAACAGGTGCTCTGCGCAAAATGCGTGCAGATCTATCCTTAGATGGTACGGTGAACTACCGTATGGTGCTTGGTGAGCAAGAAGTTGCGTTGAATTCGCTGATCGGTAAGCACCTTACACTGCAGTATAGTGGTCATATTGATTGTCAGCACTGTGGCAGAAAGACTAAAAAAAGTTATTCACAGGGGTATTGTTACCCATGTATGCAAAAGTTAGCACAATGTGACATGTGTATTATGAAGCCCGAAACTTGTCATTTTGAGCAAGGAACGTGTCGTGAACCGCAATGGGGAGAAAGTAATTGTATGATCCCTCATTATGTTTATTTAGCTAATACTTCAGGTTTAAAGGTGGGTATTACACGTCACACCCAGATACCTACTCGCTGGATAGATCAAGGGGCAACTCAAGCTTTGCCCATTTTTAAGGTGAGTACTCGCTTACAGTCTGGTTTGGTTGAAATAGCATTAGCTGAATATATTGCTGACAAAACCAATTGGCGAGCTATGCTTAAGGGAAGTGCGGCGGCATTAGATCTTAAAGCTATTGCAGAAGAGCTAAAGCCTAAAATTGCTGAAAAACTGGCTAGTGTTAGTTTGAAATATGGCGCAGAGGCTGTTACTGAACTGGATGAGGATGTGATAAATTTACATTTCCCTGTTCAACAGTATTTAACAAAAATATCATCATTTAATTTTGATAAAACACCGGAAGTATCAGGTATATTAGTTGGTATAAAAGGTCAGTATCTTATTTTTGAGACAGGGGTCATTAATTTGCGGAAATTTACCTCTTATCATGTAAGTTTACAAGTAAGTTAATTGTGTTAAAGGATAATTTACGTAAATAGGTTAAACTGAATTTATTAGTTATAGCTTTAATTTATCTTAAATTCGGTAAAACAAAATTAGGTATTTTATATTAGCTATCTCATCTATCGATCATTATGCCTACTGGCTTATTGAGGTAGTTTAGTTATTGCTTACTTAGTTTAAAGTGCTGCAAAGGAATAAGCGGCAGATTTATTTGGGAATGATGTTAATGAACGTTAATGATTATGCAGAACGAGCGAGTGAGATATTTGTACTCTCGGATTCTTTTATTCGTATCAAGGAATTGATTGATGATGAAAGTTCTACAATTGATGATATTGCCGATGTTATTTTATTGGATCCGGCATTAGCGGGAACCATCTTAAAGTTAGCCAATAGTACCTTTTTTAATTATCCCGGTAGAATAGACACTATTTCTAAAGCTGTACTGGTGCTGGGTATTACAGAAGTTTATAACTTAGTTATTGCTTTTTTTACTAAGAAAGCTTTTAAAGGAATTATTGCTAAGCAGGATTATCTTGACGACTTTTGGTGTAAAAGTGTTGATTGTGCACTGATTGTTAAATATATAGGCACTAGGCTTAATGTGCCGAATGCAGAACGTTTATTTATTTTAGGCTTACTCTATAACTTAGGGGAACTTGTTGTTCAACAGGTAACTCCAGAGAAAACGGCTGAAGCGAACGGTTTTTCTACAACTGAATTACCTTGGCAAAAGCAAATCGAAAGCCTTGGTTTCACCTATGGTGCATGTAGTGCCGAACTATTAAAGCAATGGCAATTACCATTTAGTATTATTGAGCCAATTCGTAATCAAGATGAAAATGACTTTACTTACAGCAGTGATGAAAGCAAGTTGTTGTATCTGGCGAAGCGTATAATGCTAAGCCAATATGATTGCAGTTCACATGATGTGGAGTTGTTATTAACGGAAGATGCTATGCAACAATTGCCAATTGATCAGGATATGCTTAAAGGTGCAAATAATTTTTGTGATCTTGAACGCTTGAGTATTTTGTCTATTTTAAATCCTGGCGCCGCGATGATTTATTAAGCAGATAGGGTAAGGACTTTCCTAACGACTATTATTTTCTTTCTTAAGCATAAAGTACTCTGCTTAAATTTTATTCTGCAGTTGTTCAGTTGTATTAACATCACCAGTAAACAATCATAGCAATAACAAGTTAGTGGTGTTAATTCTGCTTTAACACCACCCCAACGAAAGTCGTATTTAAAGTGTATTGTATAAAGACTGATACTAAGTGCCTAACTGGCGCTAGGGTATCAGAGTGATGCTGGATACTCTCCGAGAAAAACCATTATTCTTTATTGTTAAGGTTAGCAAACTAAATGCTGACGATACTATATCTCTGAATCTAATAGGCCTGAGTCTAATAGCCCTGAGTCTGAGGTAAGCCAAGCCCGTCAATACGAAGACTTCTGCGTGGTTCAAGGCTTATCAGATCAATAATAAACAGGCGGAAAATTTTATAAAAACTGACTAAAGTGATTGCAAATATCGCGTTATATTAATTTTTTCGCACAGCTGTTATTCCGAACTCAGGTTAATAAAGCACTTTCCTAGACGAGTCGATCAACCTTGTATCTTTGATTAGCAATGCATTGCTATTTCATATCAATAACTCAGCCGGCTCTATGCACAACTGAGCTAAACCCCCTCTATGTTAACTCGCTATGGTAAGAGTAACTAACTGCTCCGTATCAGGTTATCCAATATAATAAACTAATTTATCTGGGCTATTTTCAATGCACCAGTAGCTTGCAATTCACTTGTTATCGCACTGTCATGGTGCGAAGTATCTAAGTACTCATTTATTATCTACTTGTTTTTAAAGTGATATTTATTTGGCATGGCGCTTGATAAGCATTAACTAACGAAAAATAAGGGAAAGTAAAATGAAACTAGTCAATGCGATAATAAAACCATTCAAACTTGATAATGTCAGAGAAGCGATCTCTGAAATTGGTGTTGAAGGATTAACGGTGAGCGAAGTAAAAGGTTTTGGCCGTCAAAAAGGGCATACCGAGCTTTATCGTGGTGCGGAATATCAGGTGGACTTTTTACCAAAAGTAAAACTTGAAATTGCGGTTAATGATGATGTGGTGCAGCGCTTAGTGGAAGCTATTGCAGAGTCAGCACACACAGGAAAAATTGGTGATGGCAAAATATTTGTTTATGACCTTGAACAAGCGGTACGAATTCGCACCGGCGAACAAGACGCAGAAGCGCTATAGGAGCTCATCATGGAACAAAATATTTTTCAACTTCAGTATGCGATGGACACCTTCTACTTTTTAATTTGTGGTGCCTTAGTGATGTGGATGGCTGCAGGTTTTTCGATGTTAGAAGCGGGCCTAGTTCGAGCTAAAAACACCACCGAAATTTTAACTAAAAATGTCGCCTTATATGCGATTGCTTGCATGATGTATTTATTTGTGGGTTACGACATTATGTATGGTGGTGGTATTTTCCTTTCAGGCATTGAAACGGTTGACCCTGCAAAAGTTTTAGCGGATTTTTCTTCGCGAGAAGATGGTTTTACTGGTGCAGCAATATATTCAGCAGCATCTGACTTCTTTTTCCAAGTTGTGTTTGTCGCGACCGCGATGTCAATTGTGTCGGGTGCAGTAGCTGAGCGCATGAAATTATGGGCATTTCTAGCTTTTGCGGTGGTATTAACTGCTGTAATTTATCCTATGGAAGGAAGTTGGACTTGGGGTGGTAATGCGGTTTTCGGTTTATACACTTTGTCTGAATTAGGTTTCTCAGACTTTGCAGGCTCAGGTATTGTACATATGGCGGGTGCAGCAGCGGCATTAGCAGGGGTATTATTGTTAGGGGCTCGTAAAGGCAAGTATAGTGCTGATGGGCACGTTAATGCGATACCTGGCTCTAATTTACCTATGGCGACATTAGGTACCTTTATTTTGTGGATGGGTTGGTTTGGCTTTAATGGTGGCTCGGTTTTGAAACTTGGCGATATTGCTAGTTCACATTCGGTTGCTATGGTATTTCTAAACACTAATGCGGCAGCTGCAGCTGGTGCAGTAGCGGCATTAGTATTAGCAAAAGTTCTATTTAAAAAAGCAGATTTAACCATGGCACTTAATGGTGCGCTGGCTGGTTTAGTTGCGATAACGGCTGAGCCATCAACACCGACACCATTGCAGGCAACATTATTTGGCGCCTTAGCTGGTATTATTGTTGTTTTTTCAATCATCAGTTTAGATAAATTAAAAATTGATGATCCTGTTGGTGCTATTTCTGTACATGGTGTTGTAGGTTTACTTGGTTTGTTATTAGTACCGGTGACGAATAGCGGCTCAACATTAAGTGGACAATTGATCGGTGCAGCGACGATTTTTGTTTGGGTATTCTTTACGAGTCTAGCAGTATGGTTTATTTTGAAGAAATTAATCGGCATCAGAGTTACTGACGAAGAAGAGTATGAAGGTGTTGATAAATCAGATTGTGGTATGGAAGCTTATCCTGAATTTACTCGTGGCTAACTAGTTTACTGATATTAAGGTTATCGAGCCTGTGCTTTAGTTTGCACGGGCTTTTTATTATCGAGTGTTGCACTATTTACCCTAAATATTATGGACAAAGTAATGCTAATGAAATAATTATTAAAGAGTTACTGCCATTAGCAATAAAATGTGTAAAATTAACGCATTAGTTAAATGTTTATAAGCGGATTTTGAAATGGCAAGAGAACAGTTTGGGGTATGTGCAGAGCCTAGCCTACACGGATATTATTTATTATTTAATGCCTTAGATGATAAAAATTTATTTTTACGTAAAGCACTTTCTCGTTTGCCTGCCTTATTTGATAAATATGCCGATCGTTTTTCAGAAGCTAATTTAGCTGGTGTTATTGCTATAGGTACGAACTTTTGGGATGAGCTATATCCTCAAGCACGCCCTAAATATTTACGACAGTTTCCTGAAATGGCAGAAGAGGACTGTACGGCTCCGTCTAATAACTATGATCTTTATATCGAAATTCGGGGCGATAGAGCAGATGTTAACCATATTGTTGCAACAAAAGTTTGTCAGCTATTGTCTGATAGCGTTGAATTAGTTGAGCAAGTGAGATCATTTCGATTTTTAGATGGTCGCGACCTCACTGGTTTTGTTGACGGTACCGAAAACCCTCAAGGACATCACCGTCGTCGAGTGGCCTTGGTTAACGAAGCAGAAGACCCTGAGTTTGCTGCCGGTAGTTATTTACATATTCAACGATACCGACATAATTTAAACTTATGGAACTCTTTAGCAGTAAAAGACCAAGAAGATATTTTTTCACGTACTAAAGTGAACAATGAAGAATATTCAGAAGAGAATAAAGCGCCCACTTCGCATATTAAACGCGTTAACCTCAAAGACAGTGAAGGAAATAGCCTTGAAATCTTGCGCCAGAGTATGCCTTACGGTGACATGAAACTACAAGGCCTGTTCTTTGTATCTTATTGCCATTCACCAGAGCCTTTTGAGCTGATGCTTAAAAGCATGATCACCGGTGATGCTCACGGGCACAGCGACCATATGCTTAAATATACGCAAGCAGAGACTGGCGCCGCATTTTTTGTGCCGAGTTTAAATATTTTAGCTAAGCTTGGTGAATAGCAAAACACTGGCGTTATCGCTACTTATATCGCCACAAGGTTGGTTTTTAAGGTATTTGAGTACGCTATGTTCATAGAACATCTTTTATTAAGGTTTGCTTGTGTCCTTAAAAATAGATGTCGCAATGAGCATGACTGGTGTAAACCGTCAGTGTTTTAAGTAAGTTACTTGTTTAGCTTAAGTTTTTTAGAAAAAGCGCTTCAAGCTTAGCAATAGTTTGTTTTATTTCTTTTACGTCGGTTGGGGCGATAAAAATAGTGTCGTCACCGGCAATCGTACCAAGTACGCCATCACTTTTACTGACACTATCGAGCAGGCGTGCAATTAACTGAGCAGCACCTGGACTTGTTCTAATAATAATCATCACATCGTTATGTTCGATATCTAGCACCAGCTGCTTTAAAGGGCTTTTAGCTGTTGGCATACCGAGTTCTGCAGGCAGGCAATAAACCATTTCTTGACGAGCATTACGTGTTCGCACCGCACCAAATTTACTGAGCATACGCGATACTTTTGACTGACTAATGTTATCAAAACCTTGAGACTTTAGTGCATCAGCAATATCACCTTGTGAGCTAAATTGCTCTTGTTTTAATAAATCTTTGAATGCTTGTACTAAAGCTTCTTGTTTTTTTTGTCCGCTCATAAATAAGTTCGCTGTTTAATGGCTATTTTTATCGATTATTGTTGATTTGTAATACCTAAGTATTATTCCACAATTTTTATTATACGTTATCCTTATAAGCCAATACAGGTTAATAATCATTGTTTTTTGGCCACTTATGCTATATCTTTTGGCCGACAAATTATTACGTAATTACTCAAATTTCGGAGACATCAAATGAAAGTTGCTGTGCTAGGCGCTGCTGGTGGTATCGGCCAAGCGTTATCTTTACTATTAAAAACTCAATTACCTGCCGGTTCTGAGCTATCGTTATATGACGTTGCGCCAGTTGTTCCAGGTGTTGCTGTTGATTTATCACACATCCCTACAGCTGTAACAGTTGCTGGCTTTGGTGCTGACGATTTAGCTGCTGCGCTTTCTGGTGCTGACATTGTTATCATTCCAGCGGGCATGCCACGTAAGCCTGGTATGGACCGTGCAGATTTATTTGCTGTTAATGCTGGTATCATTAAAACATTGGCGGAAGGTATTGTTGCTAACTGTCCAAAAGCATTAGTGGGTATTATTACTAACCCTGTAAATGGTACTGTGCCAATTGTTGCTGAAGTATTCAAAAAAGCGGGTACCTACGATAAAAACCGTGTTTTCGGTGTAACAACCCTTGATGTTATTCGTTCTGAAGCGTTTATTGCTGAATTGAAAGGCTTAAATGTAAGTGACGTTAAAGTTCCGGTAATTGGTGGCCATTCAGGCACAACAATTTTACCATTGCTTTCACAAGTTGAAGGTGCAACTTTCTCTGATGAAGAAGTAGCCGCTTTAACACCTCGTATTCAAAATGCGGGTACAGAAGTAGTAAATGCTAAAGCTGGTGGTGGTTCTGCAACGCTTTCAATGGGTGCTGCCGCTGCTCGTTTTTGTCTATCTTTAGTTAAAGGTTTACAAGGCGAAGATGTTGTTGATTACGCTTACGTGGAAGTTGAAGGTGGCGATGCGCCATACTTTGCTCATCCAGTGCGTTTAGGTGTTAACGGTATTGCTGAAATTTTACCATACGGTGAGTTAAGTGCTTTTGAAGAAAAAGCAAAAAATGACATGCTTGCAACACTAAAAGCAGACATTCAAGAAGGTGTTGATTTTATCAACGGTTAATCTAGCTGCATTGTTTGTTTTAAAAACCGCGTTTAACGCGGTTTTTTATTGTCTAAATTTTCTTGAAGCCGTTACTATGTTAGCAGTGTACTAGCGGCTGTTGCTTTTATCGTTTATAGCAAAGGCTAAGATGAAAGATCAATAGGCCCTAGTTTTATCAAAAGGAAGCGTAATGACCAGTGAAAACAACCAACGATGGCAACTCATTCGTGAAAGTATCAAGTTTCAAATAAAACTAATTTTAGATGCAGGCCGAGATTTAATACTTAGTCCCGTAGCTGTTATTTGCACTGTACTCGATTTATCAAAAGATAATAGTAAGGATGAAGGTCATTTTCAGCGCTTAATGCTATGGGGTCATAGTACGGATCATTGGTTAAACTTATTTGGCGATTTACCTGCAGATAAAAAGCCAAGCTCAGCTGAGTCTGCCAGCAATAATGAGCATGAGGAAAATCAAAACAGCACTGAAATTGATGGTGATGAAGCGGTACCTGAAAATACCAGTGTTATTAAAAGTCAAGTAGATGAAAACTTAGATAAGCTGTTTAGTAAAATTGAACTGCTGCTTGATGAACAGCCTCAAGAAGGTGGGCTCACAGCCGTTGCCAAGCAAAAAATAACAGACTATTTATCAGTACTTAATTCGAAAGGTCAAGAAAACACTAGCCTAGATAATACCTCCATTTCTGAAACAGAACTGCCAAAATCGCAAGTTAATGAAAAAGAGTCTAACAATAAAAACAGCACGTTGGATTAAATTTATACGCTTTTTTAGCCGCGCTTTAGCTTGATATTTCGATGTTAAAGTTTGATGACTATATTATACCCAAGCCACTTGAAAATGCAGTTTCAGAGTTAAGCTAGGAAATCAGCGCAAGGCACAGCACGCAGATAATGGTTATTCCCTTATCAAGTGCTGCAACGCTGCACTGATTTTCTAGCTTAGCTCCCGCAGGGCAAGGCGATAAAGGGTCATCTCCGGCGTTATTGATTTCGACAATGGAACAACCATTCCCTTCAATCAATGCCTTGTTGCTAACCCTTTTTCGACTTGCTGAATCCTGCATTTTCAAGTGGTTTGGGTATAACTTGCGGGTAACTTTTATCTTCTGGCAAGACAAAATAGTAATTATATCGAGATGTGGGTAAAATGTAGATTATCTCATTGATTATGACTGCAATATGACACAGCCCCTTGATTACCAAACTACATTTATATTAGATAAATCTCACTTTAATGAATGTTATGAAGAGTCGGTGCAAACAGCAACGTTTGCTCGTTTATATGGCAAAGGTTTAGCACTACTGATTGTTGGCACAAGCTTAGTACTCTTTTCAGAGCTCAACCCTTATGCTGCATGGTTTATTTTCTCTCTGGGTGTACTGGAACTTATTAGTACTCGCTATAAAAAAGCTTGGTGGGTTGCCCGTCAAATGTTAAGTAAAGCCGCTAAAGCGGAAGTTACCTTAAAAATGAATGCTGACTACATTCATATTTCGTCATTTTACAATGACAATAAAATGTTATTTAACGATATTGAACAGATAGTGCCAACAGCCAATGGCTGGCTCATCACTCATAACTCAGTTCGTCATTATATTGCTAATCGCTGTCTTTCAGAGTCGGCAATAGCATTCTTACAATCTAAAACTTAAAATATATCGACCGATAATATTGGCTACTTGGTTATTATCTGTAGTCAATCGTTCAGACCGTGAAAGATAGCGTAGCTTGAGCAGCCGCTGAAAAAATCATTTTAACTTAAAGTTAAATGAGAATAATTCTCAAAAACCTTGACAGTTATGAATATCTTCATTAGTCTGGCGGAAAATTTAGTAATCTCTTTTCTGACTGTTTAGGCGGCTTCATGTTAAATAAAATTTGGTTTATTAGTTTTGTTTTTATCACACTCTTAACTGCAAGTACTTATGTTGCAGCAAATGCTGAGGTGAATGTTTATTCTTATCGTCAACCATTTTTAGTTAAACCACTTTTTGATGAGTTTACTAAAGAAACAGGGATTAAAGTTAACGTTGTTTTTGCCAAGAAAGGTATGGCTGAGCGTTTAGCCCGTGAAGGTGAGTATAGTCCTGCGGATATTTTATTAACCACTGATATTAGCCGTTTGATTGAGTTACATGATAAAGGGCTTTTACAGGCGGCAACCTCAGCTGAAATGACTTCAGCGATTCCTGCGCAATATAGAGCGTCAGACGATACTTGGTATGCACTAACTACACGTGTGCGTAATATTTATTCTGCTAAACGCTTAGGCAAAATAGATTTTAATTATGAAGATCTTGCAGATAAAAAATGGCAAGGAAAAATTTGTACTCGTAGTGGTAAGCATCCTTATAATGTGGCGTTAGTTGCATCTATGATTGCAGAGCATGGCGAGGCAGACACGCTAACCTGGTTAGAAAAAGTGAAAGCTAACTTGGCACGTAAGCCACAAGGCAGTGATCGCGCACAAGTACAAGCCATTCACCAAAACTTATGCGATCTCTCATTAGGCAACAGTTATTACTTTGGTAATATGTTAAAAGATGAGAAGCAAAAAGTCTGGGCTGATGCGGTCTATATTAACTTTCCAAATCAAAATAATCGCGGTGCTCATGTTAATATTTCTGGTATGGCGATGGCCAAATATGCTCCTAACCAAAGCAACGCTTTAGCGTTAATGAACTTTTTAGTTTCAGAGCCTGCACAAAAAATGTATGCAGAAACAAACATGGAATATCCGGTACGCTCGGGCGTTGAGCCGTCAAAATTAGTAAAATCTTGGGGGCAGTTCAAAGCTGACAACTTGTCACTAGAAACTATTGCTCAGCAACGCAAAGCTGCGTTAATTTTATTAGATAAGGCGCAATTTGATTTATAACTCTTTCTCTTAAGGCTTAGCCTTGTGATCATTGGAAATAAAAATACCAGCTGGAAATTTTTCAGCTGGTTTTTTGCTTTTGCATTGATGTTGCCCGTTGTTGTCATGCTACTGGGTAGCCTTAATGCCGCTAGCGATTTATTTAGCCATTTGTGGGCTACGGTATTACCAGAATATATCAGCAACACTCTTGTGTTGGGGGGTTTGGTTGCACTGTTATCCTTATGCTTTGGCGTTCCTGCGGCTGCTATCATCAGTCAAACTAATATCGTTATGGGCAAACAACTGCGTTGGTTGCTGATGCTGCCTTTAGCAATGCCGGCATATTTGGTGGCATATTTATATACCGATCTATTTGATTATGCTGGTCCAGTGCAGCGCTCGTTGCGAGCATGGTTTGATTGGCAATCACCCAATGATTATTACTTTTTTGATATCCGAACGATGGGCGGTGCAGCCATCGTGATAGCTTTAGTGCTATTTCCTTATGTCTACATGCTGACACGTACGGCTTTTGAACAACAAGATCGAAATTTATTACGCGCAAGCCGATTATTAGGCTGTTCAGAGCGACAAAGTTTTTATCAAATAGCATTACCATTAGCTCGACCCGCAATTGCCGTGTCATTAGCATTAGTCATAATGGAAACACTCGCTGACTTTGCAACTGTTCAATACTTTGCTGTTAATACGTTAACTACGGCAATTTATGACACTTGGTTAGGTTATAGTGACTTTGCAGCGGCCAATGCACTTGCGAGTGTTTTAATGTTGTTTATTTTATTTGTTGTCGTTGCTGAACAACGAGCTAGAGCAGGGCAACGTCATCAATCAAGTCGACCTAACACTCAGCACCAACGCAAAAAACTCTCTTTTACGCAACAAGTCACCGCCAGTTTGTTTTGTTGGTTTTTAGTTTTTGCCGGTTTCTTATTACCGGTGGTATTGTTACTAGTCATGGCGTTTGATTACGCTGATCAACAACAATTTTTAGCTTTAATTGAGACTGGAAAAAATAGCATAGAAATAGCTACTTACAGCGCGACTATCGCGACGTTAATTGCTTTGATATTGACATTATTTCAACGTTTACATCAAAGCCGTGGCCGAATGCTACCGTTACAAATTTCAGGTTTTGGTTATGCTATTCCAGGTACTGTACTAGCAATGGCAATGTTGGCGACTTTTGGGCCTATCGATCATGCCATCAATGATTTGGCTAAAATGTTAGGTTTTACTGCCCCTGGTTTAATATTGTCAGGTACGGTGTTTGCTATCGTTTTTGCCTTTGTAGTGCGGTTTTCAGCTATTGCTAATGGCACGCTCAGTGCTGGACTTGGCCAGATTCCTCGTTCACTTGATTTGGCACCGGCAAGCCTAGGTGTAAAAACCTTACCTGCGCTTTTACGTGTGCACTTACCGTTATTAAAATCATCTATTCTTGTGGCTTGGCTATTAGTTTTTGTTGAAGCGATGAAAGAGCTACCGGCAGTATTGCTTTTAAGGCCATTTAACTTTGAAACTTTAAGTACACAAATATATCAGCTTATTTCTGATGAACGACTAGAGCAAGGGGCGCTCGGCGCTATTTTAATCGTGTTATTTGGCTTATTGCCTATTATTTTTCTTAATCGCCAAAAGGACAATCCGTGAACCCACATATTACCATCGAAAATTTAGCGGTTGAACTTCAATCTAAGTTGATTTTATCGCAAGTCGATTTATCACTGGCAAAAGGAGAAATATTAGGGCTTGTTGGGCCAAGTGGCTGTGGTAAAACCACACTATTAAATACTTTAGCTGGTTTTATTGGGCAAAGTAGCGGGAATATTAATATAAATACCGCAGAAAAAGTCATCAACGTTAGTCTTGAAAATATGCTGCCGGCGGAAGCACGTAATATTGGTATGATATTTCAAGATTACGCTTTGTTTCCACACCTAAGCGTGACTGAAAATATTTGTTTCGGTTTGAAAAAAATTTCCAAAGTAGAGCAAAAGTCTCGTTGTGCAGAGTTATTAAGCTTATTGGAGTTAACTGACTTTGCTGATCGCTACCCGCATCAATTATCTGGCGGTCAGCAACAACGGGTTGCTATTGCTCGTGCTTTAGCACCACGACCAAGCTTATTATTACTTGATGAGCCTTTTTCAAATATTGACGCGAGATTGCGTCATGAACTAATGATTGAGATCAGGCAGCTATTAAAGCGACTTGATATGACGGCCATTTTTGTTACCCATAATAAAGATGAAGTATTTACCTTTGCCGATAAAATAGCGGTTATGCACCAAGGTAAAATATTACAGGTAGGATCGCCGACAGAAGTTTGTCAGCTACCTAATAGCTGGCAAGTTGCTGACTTTTTACAATTAGGCAGTTGGTTGCCTGTGGTATTTTCCCGTCAGGATACTCAGTCTAAAGTTTTGAGTTTAATTGGCGAATTAGAGTTTGATAGCATTATTAATCGAGATCGCTATGATGATACAAGTACAACAAACTTTCAGTTGCTAGTGAAAGCAGCAGATATCGAACTAGCTCAACAACAACCGAGCAATGCTATTATTGAACACATTGGTGTTACCGAGCAAGGTTACCGGTATATATTAAGCAGTATTAAAAAAGACTCAGCACTGGCATTCTCACAGGTCAGTTTTTATAGCCAAGAACTGTTCGTTTTAGGTGCCGAATTAGCCATTCAGTTAAAGCCTCAACATTTCCTGTTATACCCAACTATTGCTCATCAGTAGTTCGGGTAAAAGTAACACCCATGTCGCTAATTTGTGACAGATAACCCGGGTTTTGGCGTAAAATATTTAATTTTATCGCCATAATTGGGTGGCAGATCCACAAAAGCCCACAAATTCATCCACTTCCCTCAAAGCCTTTATTTTATAGGCGCTCAGCGTGATCAAATTACAAAAACTTTGCTTGACATAAGTTTGCTTTACTCTCTAAACTGTATGATTGTGGGATAAAGTGGGAAATAGTGGATCAAAAGTGATCCCAAACAATAAGTTGAACTATGTACAGAGGCACTAGCGCAATAACGCTCGACAGCAAAAATAGGATCACGATACCAACAAGGTATCGCGAAGAGCTATTTGCCGATTGCCAAGGAAAAATGGTCTGTACGGTTGATATTCAACATCCATGCTTATTGTTATATCCACTGCCTGAATGGGAAGAAATAGAATTAAAGCTTTGTGGTTTGTCGAGTATGAATCCACAAGAGCGACTATTACAGCAAGTGCTATTAGGTAACGCTTCAGATTGTGAAATTGATAAAAGCGGTCGTTTATTAATAAATGGTCCATTACGCCAACATGCAGGGTTAGAAAAAAACTTGATGTTGGTTGGGCAATTAAGAAAATTTGAAATTTGGAGCGATAGTGCTTGGCAAGCGCAAATGCAACAAGGCATTGCGAAAATACAGTCGGGTGAAATAGAGCTGACAGACCGCTTACTTGATTTATCCTTGTGATAACTCGTTGAATGATAATAACTAAATGGCGTTTATAAATTTATAATGCAACACGATAATGCACATATTTCAGTACTGCTTGAAGAGTCAATCGCAGGGCTCGCGATAAAACCAGAGGGTATTTATATCGACTGTACTTTTGGTCGTGGTGGACATTCAGGTTTAATTCTTGAAAAGCTTGCTTCAAATGGTCGCTTGATTGCCATTGATAGAGATCCTACAGCAATAGCCGCAGCAGAAAAGTATGCCGATGATGAGCGTTTTATTATCGAGCATCATGGCTTTGCTGACTTACAAATGATTGCTGAAAAACACCAGTTGGTTGAAAAAGTCGATGGTATTTTATTGGATCTAGGTGTGTCGTCGCCACAACTTGACGAAGCTGAACGTGGTTTCAGTTTTATGAAAGATGGCCCGCTTGATATGCGTATGGATACCACGCGTGGACAAACGGCAGCCCAGTGGCTTGCAGTTGCTGATGTTGAAGATATTACCTGGGTGTTACGAACTTTTGGCGAAGAAAAACATGCTTGGCGTATCGCTAATGCTATTGTCGATGAACGTGAAATTAATCCATTAACACGCACGGGGCAATTAGCACAATTAATTAAAAAAACTGCACCACAAAGAGAAATTAAAAAACATCCAGCTACGCGCAGCTTCCAAGCTATTCGTATGTATATCAACAGTGAATTAGAACAAATTGAAAAAGCTTTAACGGCGTCTTTATCTGTACTTGCGACCGATGGTCGTTTAGTGGTGATTAGTTTTCATTCACTTGAAGATCGCTTAGTAAAACAGTTTATGAAAAAAAATTCGCAAGGTAAAAAAGTGCCACGAGGCATGCCAATTAGCGAAGCAGAATTAAATAAAGGTAAGAATTTAAGTTTAGTTGGACGTAAGTTGAAACCAAGCAAAGGTGAAGTTGAAGAAAATGTCCGTTCTCGCAGCTCGGTACTTCGTGTTGCGCAAAGGCTAGCGCGCTAATTACGGTGCTTTAGTATGGCAACCAAAAAAGTAGTGTTAGTACTTGATATTTGGCAGGATATTCGACGTCACCTTGCCATTTATGGCATTTTATTATTGGTATTACTATCAGCGTTTTCAGTTATTTATTTTACTCACTTAAATCGACAAACCACCAGTAAAATTGAAGTGTTATTAACAGAACGTGATGGCTTAGAAAACGAATGGCGTAATTTATTGTTAGAGCAAAATAGCTTGGCAGAACATAGTGCCATCGAAAGTAACGCAGAGAAGCAACTGAACATGACAAGACCAGATGCCAACTCTGAAATTATTATTAAATTACCATAAGTTTTAGCACGAGTAGGGCTATGAAAAAACCAGCACAATATAATCCGAACACGGTAGCATGGCGTTTTTACGTTGTGTTAGGTGCTGTTGTGCTGATTTATGCTGGTTTAATGGCTCGTACAGCGTATATTCAAGTATTTGAACCTGACATGCTGAAAAAGCAGGGTGATAACCGTTCGCTTCGCACCAATACAAAAACGGTACAACGGGGATCTATCGTTGACCGTAATGGTCATGAATTAGCGATAAGTGTACCGGTTGAAACCGTTTGGGCAGATCCCAAAATTATTTTTGATAGCAATGCTTTATCGATGAAAAAGCATTGGCAAGCTTTGGCTGATGTATTGGGTCAAGACGTTAAAAAACTGCAAGTAAGAATCACTAAAAACCCGACTAAACGTTTTGTTTATATCGAGCGTAAAGTGGCACCTGCCATGGCTAATTATATTCGTGAACTAAAAATCCCTGGTATTCATCTTCGTAAAGAGTCAAAACGCTTTTATCCTGCGGGTGAAATAAGTGCACATGTCGTTGGTTTCACAAATGTTGATGACAAAGGTATTGAAGGTATTGAGCGTGTTTATGATCAACTACTGACCGGTGTAGACGGTGAGAAAAAATATCGTAAAGATGCTAAAGGTCGAAAAATAGAGATACTATCAGTAAAAGCATCTACGCCACCTGAAAATATTACTTTAAGCATAGATCAACGCATTCAAGCTCTTGCTTATCGTGAGTTAAAGGGCGCGGTGAAAGCTTTTAAAGCGACCTCAGGTTCGGCAGTGGTCACCAATGTAAATACAGGTGAAGTGCTGGCATTGGTTAATAGTCCATCATATAACCCAAATAACCGTGCTGGTGTTGCTATTCATCGTTTTCGTAATCGCGCTATTACTGACATATATGAGCCGGGTTCTACGATGAAGCCACTAACCGTATTAACGGCTTTAGAATTTGGCAGTGTAAAGAAAGATAGCATAATTGATACTTATCCTGGTTGGATGCGTTTAGGTGGCAGTCGTGTTGCCGACCCGCGATACCTTGGTAAAATCACCTTGGCTGAGCTATTGGTGCACTCTTCAAACATGGGTACGACTAAGTTGGCATTATCGGTACCAAAAGACTATTTAATTGATAAGTTTTTTGATGCCGGCTTTTCGGAAGATACAGGTACGGGCTTGGTTGGTGAAAGCTCTGGTATGATGCATGATCGAGCTCGTTGGTCAAAATTTGAATTGGCCACTTTGTCTTGGGGCCATGGGGTGGCAATCACGCCGATCCAACTCGCCCGTTTTTATACCATATTAGCGAATGGTGGTATTAAAACACCATTAACGATTTTAAAACAAGACCCCAAAAATCTAGCGAAGAAAAACGATGAACGTATTTTTTCAGCTGAACATAGCCAAAATGTAGTAGAAATGTTGGAGCATGTTGTCAATGAGCAATATACCGTTGCAAAGGTTGACGGTTACCGAGTTGGTGGTAAAAGTGGTACGGCAATTAAAGCCTTTGCTGGTGGTTATGGTAACGATTATGTTGGCTTATTTGCTGGTGTTGCACCTGTTTCGGATCCTGAAATTGCCGTGGTGGTGGTGATTGATGACCCCGGTGGCGATTTATATCACGGTGGTGAAGTTGCCGCGCCTGTTTTCTCCCGCATTATGAAAGGAGCGCTGCGGCTACTTAATGTGCCGCCAGATGCTAATACCAAAGTAACCGCTGTAACGGCAGCGCCAGAAAACACCAATGTAGCCAAGGAGCGTGACCATGTTTGATCACGCTTTACGCGTTTCTAATCAACCAAGAAATTTTGCTGCCATTGAAGCGGTATTAAAACTGGCGGGTATTCGTTTAAATCCCAGTGATTTGATTGAACTTAAGGCTAAATTTTCTCAACAGCATCAGCCCGATACTATTGCTGCTGATTTGGTTAATGACACTCGAGCAATTAAGCCTGGTGATGTATTTTGTGCCGTTATTGGTAGTTTACGTGACGGACGTGAATATATCGCCCAAGCGCTTGCCGCCAATTGTTCAATGATAATACAAGAAACGACAGAGCCTTCAGCTCATGGACAAGTATCTTGGGTGCAGAAAACTGGCACACAAGCTATCGCCATATTGAATTATTTCAATTTGAATCAAGATTTATTTAATGTTGCTAAAGCATTTTATGGTGCGCCTCAGCAGGCGATGAATGTTATAGGTATTACCGGCACTAATGGTAAAACCAGCACCAGTCAAATTATTGCTAATTTATTAGATTATTGTCAGAAAAACTGTGCCGTAATAGGTACTAATGGCGCGGGTAAGCTGAGCAACTTGCATAACATTGAAAATACCACACCTGGCGCAACTGAATTGCATCAGTTATTGGCGTCGTTTAATCAACAACAGATTACTGACGTTGCGATGGAAGTTTCATCTCATGCGTTAGCACAAAGGCGTGTCAGTGCCGCTTTGTTTAACACCGCAGTATTTACTAATTTAACCCGCGATCATTTAGATTATCATCATACTATGTCGGCTTATGCTGATGCGAAAAAACAAATATTTACTGGTGATAGCCAGCAAGTTGCCATTATCAATGGTGATGACAGTCAAGGGCGCAATTGGCTCAAACATTGGCCTGCAGTTCAACCTGTTGTAGTTTATGGTCGCAGACAAGATATTAGCGCTTATCAGCGTTTTGTTCAGGCAGTAAATGTAAAACATCATATTGATGGTGTTAGTTTTACGCTGAACACCGAGCGAGGCCAGTGCCAAATTCGTAGCCAGTTATTAGGTGACTTTAATGTCGACAATCTCCTTGCCGCTATTGCGGTATTAATGGTTGAAAACATTGAGCTGGCCATCATTGCGAGCGCTATTAAGCAACTTGTGCCGATTATTGGCCGTATGGAAGCTTTTTCATCAGCGGGTAAACCGACAGCCGTTGTTGACTATGCCCATACCCCTGATGCTTTGGCGAGTGCTTTAGATGCTTGCCGTTTACATTGTCAGGGGCAGCTTTGGGTGGTTTTTGGCTGTGGCGGCGACCGTGATGTTGGCAAACGTGCCTTGATGGCAAAGGTTGCTGAAGAAAAAGCTGATCAGCTAATTATTACCAATGACAATCCGCGTAGTGAAGCACCTGAAGCAATAGCTGGCGATATAATGTCAGGTTTGCGTCAGCCTGAACGTGCTAAAAAAATATTAGATAGAAAGAGCGCGATATTAAGCGCATTACAAAATGCACAGCCTAATGACGTTATTCTTTGTGCCGGTAAAGGTCATGAAGATTACATCATTATGGGAACTGAAAAGCATCATTATGATGAACGCGCTGTAGTCAGCGGATTTTATACAACAGAGGTGGTGCTATGATCGCGCTAACGTTAACTGAGCTGACTCAAGCTATTGATGGCCAATTGTTTGGCGAAAATTCAACCATAGATGCTATCAGCACAGACAGTCGTGCTTTAAATGCTGGCGATGTTTTTTTAGCGTTGCAAGGACCAAATTTTGATGGTCATAAATTTGTTCAGCAAGCTGCTGAGCAAGGCTGTAGCGCTGTTATTGTGCAACAATTTTATGATGAGATTGCAATTGCACAAGTGGTCGTTGCCGATACACATCAAGCCTTAGGTCAAATTGCCGCGTATGTGAAAGCAAAAGTTGCCCCAAAAACGGTTGCAATCACCGGTAGTAGTGGCAAAACCACGGTAAAAGAAATGGTTGCCGCTGTGTTAAGTCGTTTAGGCAATGTTTTAGCAACTCAAGGTAATTTTAATAATGATATTGGTGTGCCGCTTACCTTATTGCGTTTAGAAGAAAAGCATGACTTTGCTGTTGTTGAGTTAGGTGCAAACCACATTGGTGAAATTGCCTATACCTCAGGCTTAGTAAAACCAGATGTTGCCATTATTAACAATATTGCTGCTGCACACTTAGAAGGCTTTGGCGACTTATGTGGTGTTGCTCGCGCTAAAGGTGAAATTTTTTCAGGGTTAAGTGCTGGTGGTGTTGCTATATTTGCTGCAAATAATCCATGGCTTGATAAATGGCAATGGCGCTTAGCTGATAAAAAAGTACAACACTTTTCTTGTGAAGAAACTGCCGATTGCTATAGCCATCAGGAAGTTTTAGATGATAACGGTTGTGCAAGTTTTAAACTAACTACGCCAATAGGCAGTACCTATATTGAGCTGACAGTACCAGGTCATCATAACGTTTGTAATGCGGTGGCAGCGGCAGCTATTGCCTTGGAATTTGGAGCAAGTTTAGATGATATTCGTTTGGGCTTAGCTGAAATGGCGGTAGTTAAAGGGCGTTTGAATTTATATCAACTGCAGCACAATCTTAGATTAATTGATGATAGTTATAACGCCAATGTTGAGTCCATTAATGCAGCATCAGACCTTTTAGCCAGTTATCCAGGACGCAGAGTGCTTATTCTTGGCGATATGGGCGAGCTGGGTAGTGAAGCGCGTCGTTATCATCAAGAAGTTGGTGAGCATGCAAAAAGTAAAAATATCGACGACCTTTTGACCTTAGGTGTGCTAAGTCGAAATACTTCAGATGCTTTTTATCAGGGCAAGGATAGACAAGATCTTCATTTTGGCAATAAAGAGGCGTTAATGTCGCGATTACAGCAAATGCTGCAAGGTGAAGATCAGCAAGTGACAATTTTAGTTAAAGGTTCGCGCAGTGCTCATATGGAATACGTAGTGGCTGATATTATTCAATGGCAAAACAGTCTAACACTGCAGGAGCAGGCATAATGTTACTTTGGTTAGGTGAGTATCTTACTCAATATTATTCATTCTTTAATGTTTTTTCGTACTTAACATTTAGGGCCATTATTTCAACGCTTACCGCGTTAGTTATTTCGTTATATTTTGGCCCTAAATTAATTCGTGCTTTGCAAAAAATGCAGATAGGGCAAACTGTGCGAGATGATGGACCAGAAAGTCATTTGTCAAAGTCTGGTACACCAACGATGGGTGGTTTATTAATTCTAGCCTCAATAGTGGCCAGTGTTTTGTTGTGGGCCGATTTAACCAATACCTATGTTTGGGTAGTATTATTTGTTGTGGTCAGTTTTGGTATTATTGGCTTTGTTGATGATTACCGTAAAGTTATTCGTAAAGATTCTAATGGTTTAATTGCTCGCTGGAAGTACTTTTGGCAAACCGTTGCTGGCTTAGCTACCGCAATATTTTTGTATCAATTTGCCCAAAGCCCAGAAGAAACCACCTTACTTATCCCATTTATTAAAGATGTGTTACCGCAACTTGGTTTGCTTTATATCGGTTTAGTTTATTTTGTCATTGTTGGTACTAGCAACGCTGTTAATTTAACAGATGGGCTTGATGGACTTGCGATTGTGCCAACCATTATGGTGGCCGGTGCATTTGCTGTTTTTGCTTATATGACGGGTCATGCCAACTTTTCTGCGTATCTACATATACCTCATATTGCTTTAGCGAGTGAGTTAGTCATTGTTTGTACAGCTATTGTTGGCGCAGGACTAGGCTTTTTATGGTTTAACACTTACCCTGCGCAAGTTTTTATGGGCGATGTTGGTTCATTGGCATTAGGTGCCGCACTAGGTGTTATTGCGGTACTGGTTAGGCAAGAATTGGTGCTATTTATTATGGGCGGTGTTTTCGTGATCGAAACCCTTTCAGTTATCTTGCAAGTTGGCTCTTATAAGTTACGCGGACAACGAATTTTTCGCATGGCACCAATACATCACCATTACGAGTTAAAAGGTTGGCCTGAGCCAAGAGTGATTGTCCGCTTTTGGATTATTTCTTTAGTGTTGGTACTGGTTGGGTTAGCAACCTTAAAGTTAAGGTAAAAATAGACGCGTGAATAAAGAACTGCAACAGTCGGTAACGGCGCAATTAGCGAATAAACGCATCGTAATACTAGGTATTGGTATTACGGGGTTATCGTGTGCGCGCTTTTTACATCGTTACAAAATTTCATTTGCAGTGAATGATAGCCGTGCTATGCCAATTTCCCCAGGCGATTTCAAACATCAATTTGCTGATAACACATTAGTACTAGGCCATTGGGATCAAGCGTTGATTGCACAAGCTGATGTCTTGATCGTTAGTCCTGGAATTGATATTGCTGAAAGCGAAATTGATAAGGCGATCTCCAAACATTGTGATGTTATTGGTGATATTGAACTGTTTTGTCGTTTAAGTGATACCCCTATATTAGCGGTTACTGGCTCGAACGGTAAATCGACAGTAGTTTCTATGCTTCATTATGTTGGTAATGACTTGGGCTATTGCGTGCAGTTAGGCGGTAATATTGGTTTGCCAGTATTAGACCAAATAGATAAAGTGCAGGCAGATTTTATTGTTTTAGAGTTATCGAGCTTTCAACTTGAAACCGTGAAAAGCATGAAAGCTTTGGCTGCTACTGTATTGAATTTAAGTGATGATCATTTAGATCGTCATAAGACGTTGGCAAACTATGGTGCAATTAAGCAAAGCATTTATCAAAACTGCACTAATGCCATTTTTAACCGCAACGATCTCGCGACACAACCAAACGCAATTTATGCACAAAGCTCGCACTTAAGCTTTGGTATTGACCAAGCTCAACCAGGTGACTTTGGTCTCGCTACTGTACATGATGAAAGTTACTTAATGTATGGTGAGCAAGCTTTGTGTGCTTTGGCTCAGCTACCATTACAAGGTATTCATAATGCCTTAAATTATCTTGCGGTATTGGCGTTAGGAAAATCTGCTGGTTGGGATTTGAACGCTATGTTAGCGAGTTTAATGGCTTTTAAAGGTTTAGCGCATCGTTGTGAAGTGATTGAAAGTAATGACGGTATTCGCTGGGTTAATGATTCGAAAGCAACCAATGTTGGTGCTACTTTGGCGGCCATTGAAGGTTTATCGCCAACACTTAAAGGTAATAAGTTGATTTTAATTGCTGGTGGAGACGGTAAGGGCGCTGATTTTTCACCGCTGAGTCAGGCTTTAAGGCAGCAAGTAGATTATTTAATTACGCTAGGCAAAGACGGCCGTGCTATTGCTTCTTTAAGGGCTGATCAACAAGCCGATAAAACAACGCATGTTGATTCATTATCAGCTGCAGTAGAACTTGCTAGAACACAAGCTCATCTAGGTGACATGGTTTTACTCTCTCCCGCCTGTGCCAGCTTAGACATGTTTGCTAATTATGTTGAGCGTGGTGTGGTGTTTATCAAATCAGTGCTAATGCAAAAGGGAGGCAATTAATGTCAGTATCTTTTGCTAATTTTTCGCAATGGGCTTTACCGCAATGGTTACAAGCTGATACTAAAGCTGTAGCCACTTTTGACCGTAGCTATGTAGCACTGGCACTGAGCATGTATATGATTGGTTTAGTGATGGTGGCTAGTTCATCCATGCCGATAGCTGAGCGATTATTTGATAATCCATTTCATTTTGTCATTCGTCATATGATCTACATTGTTTTGAGTTTAGGGGTTGCGGCTCTGGCATTACAAATACCGATGAGTCGTTGGCATCAATATAGCGGCAACTTGCTGTTATTGGGAATAGCGCTACTTGTGGTGGTATTACTCATTGGTCGTAATGTTAATGGCTCTACACGCTGGATTGCCATTGGCCCGATAACTATTCAAGCAGCCGAGCCAGCAAAATTATTTTTCTTTTGTTATCTATCAGCCTATTTGGTTAGGCGTCGTGATGAGGTGATGGAAAATATCAAAGGCTTTGCTAAGCCTTTGGTGGTTTTTGGTGTTTTAGGTGGTTTGCTATTACTGCAACCAGATTTAGGCACTATTATCGTGATGTTTGTTACCACCTTTGGCTTGCTATTTTTAGCCGGTGCGAAGTTATGGCAGTTTATTGCCATTGCAGGGGTTGGTATTAGTTTGCTGTCGATGTTGGCGTATTTATCGCCTTATCGATGGGCTCGTGTTACTGGCTTTCTTGACCCGTGGAAAGATCCCTTTGGCAGTGGTTATCAGTTAACTCAGTCATTGATGGCTTATGGGCGCGGTGAAACGTTTGGACAAGGTTTAGGTAATAGCGTACAAAAATTAGAATATTTGCCTGAGGCACATACTGATTTTGTCATGGCCGTATTAGCAGAAGAATTTGGCTTTGTTGGTATTAGCGTTATTCTGCTGCTAAGTATGACCTTGGTTTTTAAAGCTTTGTTACTGGGTAGAAAGGCGGTTAACCAAGAAAAATATTTTGAAGGTTTTTTTGCTTACGCTATTGGGATTTGGTTTTGCTTTCAAGCCGCTGTAAATATTGGTGCGAGTGCAGGGATAGTGCCTACTAAAGGCTTAACTATGCCATTAATCAGTTACGGCGGCAGCTCAATGATAATTATGACAATTGCGCTGGTAATTTTAATTCGTATCGATCATGAAATTAGATTACAAAGCATTCAAGCGACAAGCAGAACCGCAGCAACCAATAAAAATAGTAAAAAGAAACGAAATAAAGTGAAGAAAACAGAACTTATCGAGGGTGAAAATGACTGAACAAACAAGTCATGCAGTAAAGCGCCCGACACTACTAGTGATGGCGGGCGGTACGGGTGGCCATATATTTCCGGGCATTGCTGTCGCGGAAGCATTAGTAAAACAAGGTTGGAACATACATTGGCTTGGTACTGCTGAGCGAATGGAAGCTGAACTTGTGCCAAAAAGTGGTTATCCGATTTCATTTATAAATATTGCCGGTATTCGCAACAAAAATTGGCAAACATGGCTAAAAACGCCGTTTAAAATACTGCAATCTGTACTGCAATCTATACGTGTGCTACGTGAAGTTAAACCCGATGTGGTCTTAGGAATGGGCGGTTATGCGAGTGCGCCTGGAGGTGTTGCTGCATGGTTATTACGTATTCCGTTAGTTTTACATGAGCAAAATGCAGTTGCAGGGATGAGTAATCGTTTTCTTTCACATTTTGCGACTAAAACCTTAAGTGCTTTTCCTGGCGCTTTTAGTAAAAGAGTAACGCCAGAGGTAGTTGGAAACCCATTACGTAGCGATATTATTGCCATTGAAAATGTGATGCCAGAACAGCCGGCGACCAGTAAAAAAGTGTTAGTGGTTGGTGGTAGTTTAGGGGCAAAAATTTTAAATGATGTTGTGCCACAAGCGATGAAGCAGATCAAAGTGCAAAGTATTGATGTTTGGCATCAAACCGGTGGTGGTAATGAACAAACAGTACTAAAAAGCTATCAAGACTATGGCTTGCCGGAAGAAAAAGTAAAAGTAACCGAGTTTATTGATGATATGGCCGCGGCATATCAATGGGCTGATGTGGTGATTTGTCGTGCTGGTGCGTTGACCGTTTCTGAATTGGCAATGGCAGCCAAACCCGCGATATTCGTACCGTTACCGCATGCTGTTGATGATCATCAAACCAAAAATGCTATGTACTTGGTTAATTGTGGTGCTGCAAAGTTAATCACACAAAAAGAGTTCAATGGTACAACCTTAGGGCAAATGTTAAATAGCTTGTTTATATCAGACAAAGTGGTTCAACAGATGTCTAAAGCTGCACATAATGCTGCACATGCAGATGCAACCAAACGTGTTGCCAATGCTTGTATAGAGGTTGCACAACAATGAGTAGAGAAATGACGACAGAAAAGAACAGCGATACAACTTTAGATAATGCTAATAATAGGGTGCCTGAAATGCGCCGTGTTAAAACCATCCACTTTGTCGGTATTGGTGGCGCTGGTATGGGCGGTATTGCAGAAGTATTACTCAATGAAGGCTATCAAATTACCGGTTCAGATATTGGTGAAAATCCAGTAGTTAAACGCTTGAGTGCTTTAGGGGCAAAAGTAACTATTGGGCATCATCAAGACAATGTGAACGGTGCTAGTGTTATTGTTGTTTCAACAGCAATCAATGCTGAAAATCCAGAGCTTGCTGCGGCACACCAACAGCGTATTCCTGTCGTACGTCGTGCTGAAATGTTAGCTGAATTAATGCGTTTTCGTCATGGTATTGCTATTGCGGGTACCCATGGAAAAACCACCACGACTAGCCTTATTGCCAGTATTTTCGCGCAAGCTAAGTTAGATCCAACCTTCGTTATTGGTGGCTTACTTAATAGCGCAGGCACTAATGCACGATTAGGCAGTAGCCGTTATTTAATTGCTGAAGCGGATGAAAGTGATGCTTCGTTTTTACATTTACAGCCTATGGTTTCGGTGATCACTAATATTGATGAAGATCACATGGAAACTTATCAAGGTGATTTTGAAAAGCTTAAAGATACCTATATCGAGTTTTTGCACAATTTACCTTTCTATGGCTTAGCTGTGGTGTGTTTAGATAACCCAGTTGTGCGAGAAATATTGCCACGTATAAGTCGCCAAGTGATCACTTATGGTTTTGCTGAAGATGCAGATGTTAGGGCAACACAATATCAACAATCAGGCGGCATAAGCTCATTTGTTGTTGAACGTGATGGTAGCGAACCTTTGCCAATTAGCGTCAATTTACCTGGACAACATAATGTGTTGAATGCTTTAGCCGGGGTTGCAGTCGCTGTTGATGAAGGGGTAGCCGATAGTGCTATTCAACAAGCATTACAAAATTTTGCCGGCATTGGCCGACGTTTTGAAACCTTAGCAACATTGGCCACCACCCATGGTGAAATGTTATTAATTGACGATTACGGCCATCATCCAACAGAAGTAAAAGCGACAATTTCTGCCATGCGTAAAGGCTGGCCTGAAAAAAGATTAGTTATGGTGTTTCAACCTCATAGGTACTCACGCACACGTGATCTATATGAAGACTTTGTCGAAGTTCTTTCAGAAGTTGACTGCTTATTTTTACTTGACGTATATGCCGCAGGTGAAACAGTGATAGCGAATGCCGACAGTAAAAGTTTAGCGCGAAGTATCCGTCAACGAGGTCAAATTGAGCCTATTTATGTCAGTGATACTGAAAAATTAGCAGAACTGATGGCAGCACAATTACGAGATGGTGACATGGTGATCACTCAGGGAGCTGGCAATATTGGTGCTATTGCACGTAATTTAGCGGCAGATGAAAAATTGATGGTAACAACACGATGAAAGCTTTGATCGAACAAAAACTGGCAGTTTTATATGGTGGTACATCCGCAGAAAGAGCGGTATCACTTAACTCGGGTAAAGCAATAGCTAAAGGTTTAAGAGAAGCGGGCTTTAATGTTCAGCTAATTGATACACAAGACTATTGTTTAAGTGATTTAGCGACACTTGACATTGATCGTGTTTTTATTGCTTTGCACGGTCGTGGTGGTGAAGACGGTTGTGTGCAAGGTGCTCTGCAATACATGAACATTCCGTACACCGGATCAGATGTGCTTGGCTCGGCGCTTTCTATGGATAAAATTCGCAGTAAGCAAGTGTTTCAAGCCTTAAACTTGCCAACAGCGGCTTTTGCTATTGTCAATAAGGCGGAGTATCAAACGGGAGATGCGGATAAAATATTACAACAATTAGGCGATGTTGTGATGGTAAAACCGGCAAATGAAGGCTCAAGTATTGGCATGTCGAAAGCCAATAATGCTGAAGAGTTACATCAAGCCCTGGTTGCCGCCTTTGAGTATGACCATCAAATATTAGTTGAAGCTTGGATTCAAGGTCCTGAATATACCGTGGCAATTTTAGGGCAAACGCCTTTGCCCGTTATTCATATGGAAACTCCGCATGATTTTTATGACTATGATGCCAAATATATGTCGACCAGTACGCAATATCATTGTCCATGCTCATTATCGAAAGCCGACGAGACAGAATTGCAATCTATCGCATTAAAAGCATTTAATGCCACAGGCGCAAAAGGTTGGGGAAGGGTTGATGTCATGCGTAACACTCAAGGTCAGTGGCAGCTATTAGAAGTGAATACGGTACCCGGTATGACCGAAACCTCACTTGTACCTAAAGCGGCAAAAGTACATGGCTTAAGTTTTAGTGAGTTAGTGACAGAAATTGTTGCTATTAGTGCGCAAGGCAGCTTGTAAACTATGGCAGAGGCAACAGAAAAACAGCTGCCATTAAAAGACGAGGTGGCAAATTTACACTGGTCATTTTGGCTCGGTGTTACGTTTTTTGTTGCTGTTATTGTTGCCATTTTGTTATTTGGAATATTTTTAAATAAACGCTTAAGTGCTGAAGAGTCAGCACCGGTTACATCAATTGCTATTGCGGGCGAAATGCCGTATACCACGCGTTTAGACATTGAAAGCGCGATAGAAAAAGTAAATTTGGGTAACTTTTTCAACTTGGATGTTAATGATGTCCAACAGAAAGTGGCTAAGTTGCCTTGGGTATATTCGGTTTCAGTACGAAAAAAATGGCCCGATGAATTAAAAATTTATGTGGTAGATCAAAAGCCTATTGCTCATTGGAATGGTGATTTTTTGATTAATGAAAATGGCAAAGCATTTCAGGCAGACGTAAACCGTTTATCTGATAAGCTACCGGCATTTTACGGCCCAGAAGGTAGTGAAAAAATTGCCTTAGAAAATTTTAGAAATTTGAATAAATTGCTGGATTTTAGTCAGTTAAGTATCGATGAATTAGTGCTGTCGGAGCGTTTTGCATGGCAGCTTATTTTAGATGATGGTGTAACGATTAATTTAGGACGCGATAACCGCGTTGAACGCATTCAGCGGTTTATGGATGTTTATCCACAGATAAAATTGAACACTAAGCAAGGTCAACAAGTTGATTATGTTGATCTGAGATATGATACCGGTTTAGCCGTTGGTTGGAAAACCGCGGACAATAAAGAAAGAGTTTAACCTTAATGTCAAAAGTAACTGAAAGAAATTTAGTAGTTGGATTAGATATTGGAACGTCAAAAATTTCAGTAGCTGTTGGTGAGATCACACCTGATAATCAGCTCAGTATTGTTGGTGTCGGTAATCAGCCTGCTCGTGGCATGGATAAAGGTGGCGTTAATGACCTTAACTTGGTTATTCAATCCATTCAGCGTGCGATTAACGAAGCTGAATTAATGGCAGACTGCCATATTACTTCAGTTTACCTTGGCATTTCAGGCAAGCATATCAGTTGTCAAAATGAAAACGGTATGGTGCCAATTAATGATAAAGAGGTGATGCAGGATGATGTCGATAACGTTATTCATACTGCCCGCTCTGTACCTATTTCAGCAGAGCGACGCATGTTACATGTGTTACCACAAGAATATAGCATTGACTGTCAAGACGGTATAAAAAGCCCTATCGGCATGTCAGGTGTGCGTATGGAAGCCAAAGTACATATTGTCACCTGCGCGAATGATATGGCAAAAAATATTGTTAAGTGTGTTGAGCGTTGTGACCTAAAAGCCGACCAATTAATATTTTCGGCGCTGGCGTCTAGTTATGCAATTTTGACTGATGATGAAAAGGAACTCGGTATTTGTGTGGTTGATATGGGCGCAGGTACTATGGATATTGCGGTGTTTACCGGTGGTGCGCTTCGTCATACTGCTGTGATTCCAGTTGCCGGAAACCAAGTCACTAGTGATATTGCTAAAATTTTCCGTACGCCATTAAGCCATGCTGAAGAAATTAAAGTACAGTACGCCTGCGCGTTACGCCAAATGGTCAGTATGGAAGAAAATATTGAAGTACCCAGTGTCGGCGGGCGTCCAGCACGTTCGATGTCACGCCATACTTTAGCGGAAGTTGTTGAGCCTAGGTATCAAGAATTATTTGAACTGATCCAAGAAGAATTACGTGAATGTGGTTTAGAAGATCAAATTGCCGCAGGTTACGTTTTAACTGGTGGTACCGCTAAAATGGAAGGCGTAGTTGAGTTTGCTGAAGAAGTATTTCAAATGCCAGCACGAGTTGCTCAACCGTCAGATATCTGTGGATTGAAAGAGTATGTGAACGACCCAACATACTCTACTGTTGTCGGCTTGTTGCACTATGGCATGCAAGCGAATCAACAGCAAAGTAATGAAAAAAAGAAAAGTGAGTCAGTCGGAAGTATCGGCTCAAGAGTGCTTGCTTGGTTTAAAGGTGAATTTTAATTAGCGATTTTAGTCACTAATTAAAAAGTATAAAAGAGTTTTGGTGGAACAAAACGTATTAAAAATCGGAGATAATAAAAATGTTTGAATTAATGGAAGATCACAACGCAGAAGCAGTCATCAAAGTTATTGGTGTCGGTGGCGGGGGCGGAAACGCGGTAGAGCATATGGTGTCACAAACCATTGAGGGTGTTGAGTTTATTACTGCTAACACCGACTCACAAGCACTACGTAATTCAGCAGCGAATGTTACTTTGCAACTTGGCCATGACGTGACTAAAGGCCTTGGGGCTGGGGCGAACCCTGAAATTGGTCGCCGAAGCGCAGAAGAAGACCGAGAAACTATCAAAGAAACACTGCAAGGTGCTGATATGGTTTTTATTGCTGCGGGCATGGGTGGAGGAACCGGTACCGGTGCTGCGCCAGTCGTTGCAGAAATAGCCAAAGAAATGGGGATTTTAACGGTTGCAGTAGTAACCAAACCATTTCCTTTTGAAGGCAAGAAACGTATGAATTATGCTGATCAAGGCATCGAGTTTTTAGCAAAAAATGTTGATTCATTGATCACTATCCCGAACGAAAAACTATTGAAAGTACTTGGGCCTGGCACAAGCTTATTAGATGCTTTTAAAGCAGCGAATAATGTTTTATTAGGTGCTGTGCAAGGTATTGCGGAACTTATTACTCGTCCTGGACTCATAAACGTTGATTTCGCCGATGTTAGAACCGTCATGTCTGAAATGGGAACAGCGATGATGGGGTCTGGTACTGCATCAGGACCTGATCGCGCAGAAGAAGCTGCAGAAGCCGCTATTTCAAGCCCACTACTTGAAGATGTTGATTTAGCTGGTGCGCGCGGTATTTTAGTTAATATCACTGCCGGAATGGATATTAGCATTGATGAGTTTGAGACTGTTGGTAATGCGGTTAAAGCTTTCTCATCTGAAAATGCTACGGTTGTTGTCGGTGCTGTTATTGACCCTGAAATGACAGAAGAATTACGAGTAACTGTAGTGGCAACAGGCATTGGCGCAGAACGTAAACCAGATATTACTTTAGTGAACCCGGCACCTGTAGCTGAGCCACAAGTTGTAGGTGGTGACTATATTCCTAGCGCACAACCTGAACTGTCTGCAAATCCTGTAACTATGCCAGAAGCAAATGCTCAAGCGCAAAAAGTTGCAGCAACAGAGCTTGATGACTATTTAGATATCCCTGCATTTTTACGTAAACAAGCGGACTAAAATATCGTCGAAGAGTTAACTATGCAATACTAAAAATGTTGGTTTTTTGATTTTGTTAGGCTTTTTTGTTATATTACGTCTCCGCTTATTTCGGCGGCGATTTATTAGTGCAAAATATAGGCTTAAGAAGGCTATTTATGATTAAACAACGTACGTTAAAAGAAAGTGTCTCTGCTATTGGTGTAGGGTTACACAAAGGTGAAAAGGTGCAGATTACTCTCCGTCCTGCACCTGCTAACACCGGTATTATTTTTCGCCGAGTTGATTTAGATCCCGTTGTCGATATTCCAGCGACGCCGGAAGCTGTTGGTGAAACGACTTTGTGTACGTGTTTAGTGAATGAGCAAGGTGTTCAGATTTCCACCGTCGAACATTTGCTCTCTGCTGTTGCAGGTTTAGGTATTGATAACCTTATTGTTGAGGTTGACTCACCTGAAATTCCAATCATGGATGGTAGTGCTTTACCGTTTGTTTATTTAATTCAATCAGTAGGTATTGAAACTTCAAATGTCGCTAAACGCTTTTTACGTATTACTAAAGCTATTCGCGTAGACGAAGGTGATAAGTGGGCGGAATTAAAGCCTTATGAAGGCTTTAGAGTTAATTTCGCTATTGAATTTGAACACCCGGTGATTGCGAATACTTGTCAAACGATGAGTATGGACCTCTCGAGTAGCTCATTTATCAAAGAAATTAGTCGTGCTCGCACCTTTGGTTTTATGAAGGACATTGAGTTTTTACGTTCGCATAATCTTGCCTTGGGCGGTAGCTTGGAAAACGCTATTGTTTTAGATGAATATCGAATGCTCAACAAAGATGATCTTCGTTATGACGACGAGTTTGTTAAGCATAAAATATTGGATGCGATTGGCGACTTGTATATGGGCGGTGTCAGTATTTTAGGCGAGCTAAATGCATTTAAATCAGGACATGGCCTTAATAACATGCTGCTACGTGAAGTATTTAAACAAGTGGATTGTTGGGAATGGGTAACGTATGAAGATACAGCGGAATCCCCGATTCAATTCCAAGAAATTAGTGCAACAGCATTTTAATATGATTTAGTTGCAATAATCACTACACTAAAACCAGTCTTTGTACTGGTTTTTTTATCATTAAATTTTAGTAAATTTTGTTGGTATAAGCATAGAGCAAAGTCATAACCTTCGGTATGTCAGTGCTTAACCGAGCCAAGCAAGTTACTCTTTCCCATATTTGAATTTAATAGAATTGGTATAAAAGGAATTAACTGGACTAAGCTGTGTTTACTGGAAAAATAATTATATAAAGGAATATGACAATGGCACAGGGCTCATCAGGTTTATCTACTCTAAATTTTAATATATTAATACGACTAACAATTGTGGGTGTTATTGCGTGTGTGGTTTTAGCGATTATTTTACTCAATGGTTTTAAAACTGATGCACTGGAAAATATAGAACAGCAAAGTAACGAACAAATTCAACGTACGGCTCAAATGTTCATGGTTTCAACGGTGAAGTTTAATGAGGAATTTACGCGTGAAACCGATGTCAAAAAAAAGGCGATTATACATAATAACTGGATTAAAACTATTGAAGCTGTCGACACCGCGGTCACTCATGATTTTGGTGAGGATATTCCTCGCGTTAGACTATTCACTGATGAAAAAATTCTCAATCTCACTTCATTTGGCAAGTCGGTAACAGCCATGCAAGGTGCTTTTGAACAAGGCGCTATTGAACAGTTCTCGCAAGGAAACTTAACTGCCATTACGGCACTCAGTGATGATTATTATAAAATATCCATACCGCTGATGAGTAATATGCATGATGGTTGTGCAAATTGTCATAGCATTCCAACGTCTGAAGCTAAGGTTTTAGGCGGCCTGTCTGTTGTTACTAATATTGAATCGAAAATGACCCATGCTTATCATTGGGCGTTAAAAATGAGCGGGTTAGTTTTCGTTATCCTCGCGATTGTCATTGTCATCGTTTATTACTTTTTATATGTCAATGTTTCTCGACCTATTGCAAGCTTAACAAAGCATACGCAAGTGATGGCTGATAGATTAAAGCAAGGAAAGTTAGGTGCGTGGCAAGATCAAGCGGCTAAATATGAAATAGGACTATTGTCATCGAACATTCACACCTTACATAGTGTGCTGTATAGCGTGCTAGCAAATATTAAAACACAAGCCAATGAGGTCGATGAACATGCAAAAGCGACGTTAGTCATTGCTGAAGAAGCACAACAAAATATTTTTAATCAACGCGCGAATATAACCGATATTTCGACTGCTATTACTGAGTTAGAGCAAGTAAGTCAAGAAGTTGCCCAAGGGGCTAATAATACCAGTTCAACGACAAAATTGATGACTCAAGGCATAACAGCAAGTCATGAAAAAATGCAAGAAACTCTGCAGGCTATTCGTTTGCTTGCACAGAACGTAGAAGAAGCCAATCATGTTGTTGGGCAATTATCTCAACGTAGCGAAAGTATAGGCGGTATTATTAGCACGATTGATAGTATTGCAGAGCAAACTAATTTACTGGCGTTGAATGCGGCGATTGAAGCTGCTCGCGCCGGCGAGCAAGGGCGTGGTTTTGCGGTTGTTGCTGATGAGGTTCGCACGCTAGCACAGCGCACACAAACAGCAACTAGTGAAATTAATCAACTCGTCGGGGAGTTGCAGGCAGATAGCCAGCAAGCAAGTGTTGTTATGATAAGTAGCAGTGAAAGAACCAAAGGTACGGTTGATAATGCTTTTCAAGCGAGTGAAAGCTTACAAAAAGTCACTCAGCAAATAATGACAATTAACGAGTTGAATGAGCATATTGCCAACGCCGCTGAACAGCAGTCATTGACCATAGTTTCGTTAGGAAAAAATGTGACTGATATATCATCAATGAGTAGTGAGATATTATTGGGCGCGGAAGAAACGGTAACGCAAACTCAAGAATTGGGCGTTATTTCAAAGAAACTTGATAGCTTATTGAAATTGAATAAATATTAGCGGATCAGGTCGTGATATTAGGCGTCAGATATGACGCCTTTTTTATCATTGCCCTTATTAGTTACTTTTATTGGCATGTGCGGCAAGCTTTTCGAGTTTTTTTCGCAAACTCTCTGGTGCTGTTTTAGCTACTTCGAGTAAGCGCTCAGCGGTATTTAAAGAGATCGTGGTACTAATAGCATTAGGCAGTACGGTTTTTTCGGGTATTTTCGTTCGAAAAGGTGTGACTTTAATTTCTATTTGGTTGAACTCATTATTTGTTACTTCGCTAAGCTCTCGACAAATGTTCATTCTTTCAAATTGTAAACGCTGACTCCAAACAGCAGAGTTTACTTCAATGACGATGGCATTCGCTTTGAAATTGGCTATTTTCCATACATCCTCTGGTAGGTCTGGGCAAATTTGTCGTACAATATCAGCCAATACCGTTAAAAAGTTGGTTTTTGCAGCTATTTGTGCCAAAGTGCCTGACGTTGAATTAAACAGCGCTGACATGTCTGTGGGGATTTTAGATTTTCGTGCCATAAGTCAGCTCTGAACAAACGATGAATGAATTATGAGTTTAACATTACTATACCGAGGAAAGAACGTTAGATTTTCCATGAAGCTTAATAAGCTGCATTGGTTATCTGCCCTAATAGTTTTTGCCTTGGTTTCGGGTTTTATTGTCCACTTGATTGCCTCAGCGGACGATGTACCACAAAGCACTATCTATCAGCTATCAAGCTTACCTACTGTTGATGATAGCAAAGTTAATAGTCAACAAGTAACCGCTGTTACAATGAAGTTGGCTGAATTACAAAGCCAAGTATTAAGATTAAACGCCTTGGGAGATCGCTTAGCAGAAGAAGCGAATATTCCTGATAATGAGTTTAATTTTCAACTGTCTCCGCCAAGTGGTGGTCCAATGATTCAAAGTCATGAGGAAAAGTCTAAAAGCTTAGCTGAATTGCTTTTAGAAATCACGGCATTGGAAGAATCTCTAAGTCATGAAGAAAAACAATTAAAAATGCTTGAATCTGTCACTTTGGGTCACCATATAGAGAATACAAGGTATTTGTCTGGTCGACCAATCAAGAAAGGGTGGCTGTCATCGTACTTTGGTATGCGTAAAGACCCTTTTAGTGGTAAGCCGGCAATGCATAAGGGTGTTGACTTCGCCGGCAGTGAAGATGCTGACATTATAGCTACTGCGTCGGGTGTGGTAAGTTGGGCTGGTGAGCGGTATGGTTATGGTCAATTAATTGAAATTAATCATGGCGATAACTTAAAAACTCGCTACGGTCATAACAAAGAAATAAAAGTAGCCGTTGGTGACGTTGTCACTAAAGGTCAGGTTATTGCAAAAATGGGCAGTACGGGACGCTCAACAGGGCCTCATGTACATTATGAAATTTTACGCAATAACCGACAAATAGATCCAAAAAAATACGTTTATCGCAAAGCAAAAAATTAGCTTTTGCACGAATTTCAGTTGTTTAAAATACTGCTGCGATTACAATACTAAGCAAGTTTATGTGATTGGTCCCACCGATCATTTTATTTTCAGTGGAAGATTTTCTTCTCAATATGGTTTAACACGATGTTTGTAAAGTTAATGACAAAACTGTTTGGTAGTCGAAATGATCGATTACTTAAACAAATGCGCAAAGAAGTAACAAAAATTAATGCCCTAGAACCTGTTTTTGAAGCACTCAGTGATGAAGAACTAAAAGCAAAAACAACTGAGTTTAAAGAGCGAGTTCAGCAAGGTGAAGTATTAGACGAGCTAATTCCTGAAGCATTTGCTGTTGTACGAGAAGCAAGTAAGCGTGTATTTGGCATGCGTCACTTTGATGTGCAAATGATCGGTGGCATGGTGCTTAACTCTGGCAAAATTGCAGAAATGAGAACAGGTGAAGGTAAAACACTTACCGCAACGTTACCTGCTTATCTAAATGCATTAACCGGTAAAGGTGTGCATGTTATTACCGTTAACGATTACCTTGCTACTCGTGATGCCGACTGGAGTCGACCATTATTTGAATTTTTAGGTATGACAGTTGGTTGTAATGTTGCTGGCATGACGCCTACAGATAAGCAAGAAGCCTATAACTCTGATATCACTTACGGTACCAATAATGAATTTGGTTTTGACTATCTGCGCGATAACATGGCATTTTCGCCAGAAGAGCGTGCGCAAAAACCATTAAACTTTGCTGTTATTGATGAAGTTGACTCGATTCTAATCGATGAAGCACGAACACCGTTAATTATTTCTGGTCAAGCGGAAGATAGCTCTGAGCTTTACCGTAATATCAATTTGGTTGTGCCAACGCTTGTTCAGCAAGATGAAGAAGACAAAGAAGGCCAAGAAAGTACTGGTGACTTTACAATTGATGAAAAAGCCAAGCAAATCTATTTAACGGAGCTAGGCCAAGTACATATCGAAGAAATCATGATCGAAAAGGGCTTAATGCAGCAAGGAGATTCACTTTTCTCGGCAGCAAACATTACCTTATTACATCATGTCATGGCAGCACTACGTGCGCATAAACTGTTTCAAAAAGATGTTGATTACATTGTTAAAGATGGTGAAATCGTCATTGTTGACGAACATACCGGTCGTACAATGGAAGGTCGCCGTTGGTCAGAAGGTTTACATCAAGCTGTTGAAGCAAAAGAAGGTGTTGATATTCAGAATGAAAACCAAACATTAGCATCAATTACTTTCCAAAACTTCTTCCGTATCTATAACAAATTGTCGGGTATGACAGGTACTGCAGATACTGAAGCATTTGAGTTTAATCATATTTATGGCCTTGAAACGGTTGTTATCCCAACTAACCAACCTATGGTGCGTAAAGATCTACCTGATTTAATTTATTTAACTGCTGAAGAAAAATTTGAAGCGATTCTAGAAGATATCAAAGATTGTGTTGAGCGTGGCCAGCCGGTTTTAGTGGGTACCATTAGTATTGAAACTTCAGAATTTTTATCTTCATTTTTAAAGAAAGCAAAAATTAAGCATAAAGTATTAAATGCTAAGTTCCATCAGCAAGAAGCAGAAATTGTTGCCGACGCGGGTAAAATGGGCGCCGTAACAATTGCAACCAATATGGCGGGTCGTGGTACTGATATTGTACTTGGTGGTAACTTAAGCATGATGCTGGCTAAGCTTGATAACCCAAGCCCAGAACAAGTTGAAAAAGTGAAAGCCGCATGGCAAGAAGAGCATGAAAAGGTATTAGCTGCTGGTGGTTTACATATTGTTGCGACTGAACGTCATGAGTCTCGCCGTATAGATAATCAATTGCGTGGTCGTTCAGGCCGTCAAGGTGATGCAGGTTCTACGCGTTTTTATCTATCGATGGAAGATGGCTTAATGCGCATTTTTGCCTCTGAGCGTATTTCTAACATGATGCGTAAATTAGGTATGGAGCGCGGTGAAGCAATTGAACATCCTTGGGTGACTAAGAGTATTGAAAATGCTCAACGTAAAGTTGAAGGGCGTAACTTTGATATTCGTAAACAGTTGCTTGAGTTTGATGATGTTTCAAATGATCAACGTAAAGTGATCTATGAGCAACGCAATGAACTAATGGATGAGGCAGATATTGCTGAGGTTATTAAAGCGATTCGTGCTGATGTTGTTAATGGTTTAATTAGCCAGCATATTCCACCACAGTCGTTAGAGGAAATGTGGGATGTTGCAGGCTTAGAAGAGCGTATTAAAGGCGAGCTTAATCTTGAGCTGACTATTGCGAAATGGTTAGAAGAAGATACCAATTTGCATGAAGAAACTTTGCGAGAAAAAATTGTTGCAGAAGTTGAAGCAAGTTATGTTGCTAAAGAAGAAATGGTCGGCGCTGAAGTTTTACGTCAATTTGAAAAGGCTGTGATGCTTCAAAGTCTAGATTCTCATTGGAAAGAGCACTTAGCTGCAATGGATCATTTACGCCAAGGTATTCATTTACGCGGTTATGCGCAAAAGAATCCAAAACAAGAGTTTAAGCGTGAATCTTTCGAGTTATTTGCCGAATTACTTGATAACTTAAAATATGACGTTATTGGTATCTTAAGCAAAGTGCAAATTAAAGCTGAATCTGATGTTGAAGCAGTAGAAGAGCAACATCGAAAAGCTGATGAAGCTCCTAAAGAGTATACTCATCAGTCTGCTTCTCAGCCTGAAGAAGCCGCTATGCCACGTGTTGGACGAAATGAACCTTGTCCGTGTGGCTCAGGTAAGAAATACAAACAGTGTCATGGTAAGCTAAGTTAAGCTAGCTTATCTTACGTTAAGTGCCTTATAAAAATACCAGTCAATAGACTGGTATTTTTATGTTTAATAGCTGTTATTTTAAATTACCTGAGTTCGAGATAAACGAAGCCCGCCAATACGATGATTTCTGCGAGAATCAAGGCTTATGGCATTGCTAATAAACTATGCGGAAAAGTTTATAAAAACCCACTAAAGTGTTTGTAAACATTGCACTATACTAATTTCTTAGCACATCCATTATCCCGAACTCAGCTTAAAGTGCTGGTTTAATGATAATTTTAAAGTTGCTCTTTGAGTGCTGAAAGTGTCAGGGTAATTGCAAACATTTTCCCTACTCAGGTATTCAATATAGCGCTAAGTGCTTACTTTTTTGAGATAAACGAGATAAAAAATAAAATTAATTAAGGCGGAGTGTTATGGCAAGTAAAACTGTTCATGTTGCTGTTGGGGTGATCAAACAGGGCGATCAATATTTTCTAACTAAGCGCTTGGCAGATAGTCATCAAGGAGGGAAATGGGAATTTCCAGGTGGTAAAGTTGAAGATGATGAAACTGTGCATCAAGCGCTATTTAGAGAGCTAAAAGAAGAGGTGGCGATAGAAGTACTAACTTGTACGCCGTTAATGGAAATAACCCATGATTACGTGGATAAAAAGGTACGTTTAGAAGTTTTTGTTGTGGATAATTTTATTGGTGAAGCAACGGCCTTAGAAGGGCAAGCATCAGCTTGGTATCAATTAGCTGATTTTGAGAACTTAAATTTTCCGGCTGCTAATCAAGCAATTATTGAAAAGCTACAAAAAAATTATTTGTAGCTTCGCGTTACTTGCTAATAGAGTGTTTTACTCCGGTTCAACAAAAAATTTATTATGTTGTAAAAATTGATCTTCCAACGCGTCAAGCATTTCTTCATTTAAGTCAACAGCGCCTTGTATTGGCTGGCTAATTTTATGATTTTCGTCAGCCCAATCACCGACATCAATTAACTGACAACGCTTACTACAAAATGGACGATGTTGGCTTTGCGCTTGCCATAGCACTTCTTTTTTACAAGTGGGGCAAGATACTTTTAATGTCATATCAGATGTTACTAGCGAATAAAGTGATAGCGCCATTATAAGAAATATTTTACTGGGCAGCTAGGAGTATCTTGGCTATTAATAAAGGGAAGTAATCAGCTTTAAGCTTTAGGTTCATCGCTACTCAGGAGTATGGCGCTTTGTCTTCACTTAACTCTGACAGCACTTTAAGTTTTTGTTAGCATTGCGCCAGTTGAAATGTCAGTGCTTGCTTGACATATTTACGCCCAGCATCATTACAAGGCATCATAAAGCGAATAGAATAGCGAAAGCGGTTACCGCTAATGGTTGGGTAAAATGACAATGTATTGGCTATTTTAATGCGTAAAAGTAATAGCCCTTCACCATTATCCTGATAGAAGCCACTTTCCGTAGAAATCTCTTTAAACGCAGCTCTTTGACGAATAAATTTCATTATTAATGTTAATGCCGAGCTGATATGTGCTAGCCGGGATAGCCAGTAATTACACTCTTTTTCTATTTGCGTGCTGGGCTGATGTAGCCAAAATTGTAATTGTGGTAGATCAAAGGTTGAACTGCCTCCTTGAATCGCAAATCGCTGTTTCAGTGCCATTAAAAATTTGTCGGCTTTAAGCTCAGTCCATTGAGGACAAGCAACTTTTAAACTACTTGCAAGGCTAATGGTTTTTTTTAAGTTATCATCTAAGATGGCATTGTCAATTTCAGGATTTTGTGACCAAATAACTAAGTTTTGTTCAAGTTTTTCAAGGTCTTTGATTAAATCACCACGAATGTCATTTCGCTCTAAGGTATCAACTATGGCAAATAATGCGTTAAAAAATACACTATGACTGGTAATAAGGCTATATTGCAAACTGTCAAAAGCTTGCACAAAAAGTTGTTCAAGCTTTAAGTAATTACGTATGCGCTCATTAAGCGGATGTTCGTATAATATTGCCGTCATAGCGTTGGTGCTTAATTAATAAATTTAATGAATAATAACTTTATACTACCTATCACTAATGAAAATGGCGAATCATTTAATAGAAAACATGTATTTATCAGGCGCTAGTTAAGCTGATTTTGGACAGAAAAACCGACTCAACAAGCTACTTCAGTTTCGCTCCGAATTAGCTCTGTTATCAAAAGTAGTGATGGCCTACTCAGCTTAGCTTTAATGAATATCCAACTATCAATGCGAAGTGATTGCGCTGTTTGAGAGTGACATCTAAAACTTTTGATATTAGCTGTTATTTTTCGAGTGCTAAAGATTCACTCGGTTGAGCTTAAGTTAGACAACAGCGCTTGATATTGTTTATCTAAGTTGCTTACTTGTATGTGGAGCTGTTCTAAACTGATATTGTGATTGTTGATAACATCATCCGCTAAACTAAGGCGCTGCTCTCGGGGCATTTGACTAGCAATGATGCGTTTAACTTCTTCTGCAGAGCTTGGGTCGCGAGCAATAGTACGCGAAACTTGTGTTGCTTCATCGACATCAACCACTAAAACTCGATTGACTAACTTATCGAGTTTATTTTCCAAAAGCAATGGTGCAACTAGTATGCAGTAGTGACTTTTAGCTTGTGATATTTGTCTTAAGATTTCTTGTCTGATTAAAGGGTGTAATAAGTTATTTAACCACGTTTTATCTTCATCGATAGTAAAAATTCTGCTGCGTAGTTTTGCCCTATTGAGTTGTCCTTGATGATCAATATAATCAGTGCCAAAGCGATTACTAATAGCCTGTAAAGCACTGCTTCCGGGTTCAACCACAATGCGAGCGGCAACGTCAGCGTCAATAATATCAATACCCAATTGCTGAAAAATATCGGTAACAGTAGTTTTACCGCTACCAATACCCCCTGTTAATCCGACAATAAATTTCGACATAAACTAAGTTGCTCGTTTGTAATTATGTTGTATGGTTAATGAATTTAAACTAATGAACTTAAATACCAAGACCAAATATCATTACCCCAAAGTAAGGTAATAAATCCGGCGACTGCTAAATAAGGGCCAAAGGGAATTGCTTGCTCTCGCTGATGGTTTTTAAAAACCATTAAGCTGATACCTATCACAGCACCAACAGCTGACGCCATTAATATAAGTAATGGCAGTAATTGCCAGCCTATCCAAGCGCCAAATAGTGCCACTAATTTAAAGTCACCATGGCCCATACCGTCTTTGCCAGTAACCAACTTAAATAGCCAAAAAATACTGAATAAGCTCATATAACCGGCAACCGCGCCAATAACCGCGTCATTTAGCGGAACAATAGCACCATTAATATTAACTAAAAGTCCTAACCACAATAATGGTAAAGTGATTTGATCTGGTAAAAGCATGTGATCGTAATCAATTAAGGTTAAGCAAATTAAGCCCCAAGTTAATATTAACAAACACAAGGTAGTTAAAGTGACGCCATAATGGGCTGCGATTACCATACTTAATAATGCCGTGCTCAATTCAACTAAAGGGTAACGTGAAGATATGTTGGCTTGGCATTGACTACACTTACCCCGTAAAAATAACCAACTAAGTAGCGGAATATTTTCGTAAAAGCGAATTTTGTGCTGACAACTTGGGCAAGTAGAGCTTGGGGTTGATAGTGTGATTAATGCATCATCAGTTGACCGTCTTGGTTTGGCAAGTTCATCGGCTAAAAATTCTCGGCATTCTTGCTTCCAGCCTTGCTCCAGCATTTTAGGCAAGCGGTAAATTACAACATTTAAAAAGCTACCGATCATTAGAGAAAAAATAAAAACAATCGAAAAGAAAAAAGTAGGGGAGTTACTCATTAGGGTAATGAAATCTGTCAAAAGTTTTACCTTGTTTGATCTGTTAATAGGGTTAACGAATGGCAACTCATGAAAGGCCATTGCTAATTCGCGTCTGTTTTAAATAAAAAATTATTCAAAGCAGACAATTTTATCTTTTAGCTAATAGCGGTAAACGATAACTTCATAACCATAGCTAGACAACCATACCAATTTGAAATATTGGCAGATACATAGCAATAATTAAGCCGCCGATAACTACGCCAAGTACAGCCATTATCATCGGTTCAAGTAGAGTAGTTAAGTTATCCACTGCATTATCAACTTCTTGCTCATAAACGGTGGCGACTTTTGCTAACATATCATCAACAGCGCCAGATTCTTCACCAATGGCGACCATTTGGATAACCATATCTGGAAAAATAGCACAATTTCGCATCGCTAGGTTCATTTGCATACCAGAGGTAACCTCAGCACGAATATCTAAAATCGCATCACGAAATACGGCATTACCAGAAGCCCCTGCTGCTGATTCTAATGCATCAGGCAAAGGTACGCCAGCGGCAAAAGTCGTTGATAAGGTTCTTGCATAGCGCGCAACTGCTGCTTTTTTTAAGACATTGCCGATGACTGGAATTTTTAATATTTTTTTATCAACACTATCGCGAAAGGCTTGGCTAGCACGGTGTGTTTTTTTAAATAAATAGCCAGCTGCAAATATGCCGGCAAGACCAAAATACCAGTAGGCTTGCATAAACTCTGATATGGCGAGAACTAATAAGGTAAAACCGGGTAATTCTGCGCCAAAACTGTCGAATATGTCTTTAAACACAGGCACAACAAAAATTAATAATACTGCGGTAACAATAAAAGCAATAATCAAAACAGATATCGGGTAGGTCATGGCTTTTTTAATTTTTGCTTTTAACGCTTCCGCTTTTTCTTTATAGGTAGCAACACGATCATAGATGGTTTCTAAGGCTCCAGATTGCTCACCTGAGTTGACTAAGTCACAATACAAGTCATCAAAATACAGAGGATGCTCACGGAGGCAATCTGATAATGGCACACCTGATTGCAGCTTGTTGCCAATATTGCCTAACAATTTTTGCATATTGCCATTGTTATGACCATTAGCAATCATTTCAATGGTTTGTACTAAAGGAACACCGGCTCCTAGCATGGTAGCAATTTGCCGAGTAAGTACCGCAATATCGACGGGTTGTATTTTTTTATCGCCACCAATACCGAATAAGGGTTTAGCTTTTTTGCTGATTCTGCCAGGGGTTATACCTTGCTTACGTAACTGAGCTTTAAGCTCTAATATGTTGTTAGCATTGAGTTCTCCGCCTACTTTTTTACCTTTGCGGTTTAATCCTTGCCACTTATAGATATCAAGTGCTTTTACTTTTTTATTTTTGTCTCTTGATGAAGAAATAGCAGCCATGCGAGTAACCTAATTTTTATTGTAAGAGCCATTGTTAATATTGGTGTTAGTACTGCATATAAGGTAATTCTATCTATACTATTTAGCTTATATCTATTGTCTAAACTTGGCAATTTTAAAAAATATCTACAAATCAATTGTTTTACAGCTGCTTTTATTAATTGGAGATTGACTCGAAGCCGGCTAATTATTTGTGACACGATTAATTTCTTCTAAACTGGTCACCCCTAAAGCAGCTTTCTCTAAACCAGATTGGCGTAAATTTTTGTATCCTTCCCGTTGACACTGAGCCGCAATATCTAAAGAGTTAGCGCCCGACATAATTAGATTAGCAGTTACGTCGCTGATTTTTATTACTTCATAAATACCGACGCGACCTTTATAACCACCAGTACATAAGTCGCAACCTACAGGTTTATATAATTTTATAGTACTTATTTGTTCCGGTAAAAAACCTTGAGTAAGCAGCTCGCTCTCTGGAATGTGTTCTTCTGTTTTGCACTGAATACATAATCGACGCGCTAAACGTTGGGCAATAATAACACTGATTGAACTTGCAACGTTATATGACGGTACACCCATATTCAATAATCGGGTCAAAGTCTCTGCTGCGGAATTAGTATGTAAAGTTGATAGTACCAAATGCCCTGTTTGGGCTGCTTTAATCGCAATTTCAGCCGTTTCTAAGTCACGAATTTCCCCGACCATAACAATATCAGGATCTTGACGGAGAAATGAGCGTAATGCCCCAGGAAATGTTAAACCTGCACGAGTATTAATTTGTACTTGATTAACACCTTCAAGGTTAATTTCTACAGGATCTTCTGCCGTGGAAATGTTGCGTTCTTCGGTATTTAAAATATTCAAGCCAGTGTAAAGTGATACGGTTTTCCCCGACCCCGTTGGTCCTGTAACCAATATCATGCCTTGTGGCTGTGCTAGCGCATCCATGTAAATCTTCTTCTGCTCTGGAGCATAGCCAAGCATTTCAATACCAAGCATAGCGCTGGAGGAGTCAAGAATACGCATCACTACCTTCTCACCCCACATAGTCGGTAGAGTGCTGACACGAAAATCAATCGATTTTTTCTTGGATAGCGCTAACTTTATACGACCATCTTGTGGTACACGCCGCTCTGCAATATCCAACTTTGACATCACTTTAAGGCGTGCCGCCATTCGTGATGAAAGAGATACAGGGGGTTTAGCGACTTCGGTAAGTATGCCATCGACTCGAAAGCGAATTCGGTAAGATTTTTCGTAAGGTTCAAAATGTAAATCAGAAGCGCCTTTGCGAATAGCATCGAGTAATATTTTGTTAATATAGACAACGATGGGAGCATCTTCTTTATCGCCACCTGCAATACTATCATCTTCTTGGTGGTCATCTTGCACATCAATACCGGCTAATTCTTCGGCATCCATATCGGTGATGTCAAGGGCATCACTATCCGCTTCTAAAACTTTGTCGATGCATGCCATTAATGAGGTTTCGTTAGCAAGGACTAACTCAGTTGAAAAACCAGTATTAAACTGGATTTCCTCTAGCGCATCATGGTTTGTTGGATCTGACATGGCAACAAATAATACCTTGCCACGGAGAAATAAAGGCAAGGCACTGTGCTTACGTACCAGTTTTTCATTACGTATTCCTTCAGGTACTAATGAAGTATCAAAACTATTTAGGTCGATTAGTGGGCAACCAAAACTACGGGATAGCGTGCTGGCTATTTGTTCGGCATTAATATTCTTATCTTCGACGAGGTAGCGTACAAATGGTTTTTTTTGACGAATAAAGTCAGCACTTATAGTGTCGACCATTTCACGGGTAACAATATTATGTTTGGCTAATGCCGACAGCAGACTTGATTGTTGATGAAGACCTTTCATAGTATTTAATTAGCATTCTTTTTATTTATTATCAAGAGTGTAGCGTATTATCGTATTGGAAGACAAAAGCGCTTTTAACTACATTTATTTGTCCTAAATTATAAAAAAAGCTCCATCAGGAGCTTTTTTATCAACTTATAAAAAATTAACAAAGGCCAGCGGCAACACAGTTTCCTTTAGTTGTCCACTGTACCGAATCGCTTGAACTAGATACTGTGCCTTCTAAAATAAATGTAACTGCTGTTGTACCGTCCTCAAGCGTTTTAGTTGAGGTAACGGTTACTGAAGGCTTTGCTGCACTACCACCAATAACAACACGCTTCACTAAGCCTGCTGCATTCCAGCCATTGGTATTATCAACAGTATCTCCTTTTGTGCTGTCTTCGACTTGATGACAAGTCGTTGCGTCTGTCGTTTGAACACAGAGTTCAATTGCTGTTTTAGCCGGAGATGCTGCTAATGTCACTTCTGCAAAGGCTGCTCTTTCTGAGTAAGTTTTATAAGCCGGCAAAGCTACAGCGGCTAAAATGCCGATAATCGCAACAACGATCATTAATTCAATTAAGGTAAAACCTTCAGACTTTTTCTTCATATTTAAGTTTTGTAGTGTCTTTTTCATAATCAATTATTCCATACATTATTACGGGGGCTAAAATGATACTGCGACAAAAATCGCCAAATGTAAAACATTGTGTAGAGTTTTTTTTCAGCTATGTAACAAAATGTTAGAATTTGTAATCGCTATTTTAGTTAGTTATGTGAGTGCGAGTAAGTTATCACTTACCTTTTTCATCATTTAAAATGTGGGTTGCCTAAGTGCGGTGTAAATTTGATTAATATTCGTGATAAAGTGAAATGAAATACACAAAAAAATAAGTTGGTCATTGATGTAGAGCAAAGTAATTTTGGCCTACATCAAATAACTGATTAATAATTCTAGACTGTTGTGCTTTTATGGTTGGTGTACATACAGTTAAAACACATGTATTAATGTGCTGCTGGTATTAAGCACGGAACAATTTGTTGCTAAAGTAAGCACGAAGAGCAGCCGGCTCAAACAAAACGCATGGAAAGATCTACGGCTTGCACGTGTTTGGTTAGCGCACCTACAGAAATAAAGTCCACTCCCGATTTTGCATAATCTTTTAATATCGTTAGTGTCATGTTACCTGACACTTCTAATTTAGTGCGACCGGCAGATATTTCGGCAGTTAGCTTCACGGCTTGCTCGATCATTGGCGGACTAAAGTTATCGAGCATAATAATATCAGCCCCGGCATTTAGGGCTTGAGTTAACTCTGCGATAGTCTCAACTTCAACTTCAACCGTTTTGTCACTATGATTGATACGTGCGGTTGCAATCGCTTTTTCTATGCCACCGCAAGCGGCAATATGGTTTTCTTTAATCAGAAAAGCATCAAATAAGCCAATTCTGTGGTTTACACCACCACCACAAGTTACGGCGTACTTCTGTGCGCTACGCAAGCCTGGTAAAGTTTTTCTGGTATCGAGTAATTTGGTGGTTGTACCTGTTAGGTGTTTTACATAGTCACTGGTAATAGTGGCTGTACCTGAAAGGCTTTGTAAAAAATTTAACGCGGTACGTTCACCTGTTAATAAAATACGGGCATTACCTGATAATTCAAATAGTGTCGTATTGGCGCTAACATGTTGGCCATCGTTAACAAACCAAGTGATTTTTGTGTTGGTGTTATAGATATTATCTAGCTGCTTAAATACTTCATTTACCCAGGCTACGCCACAAATGACACATTCATCACGACTAATTATGTTAGCTACTGCTTGATTTTCCGTTGGAATAAGCTCAGCGGTAATATCGCTGCTGCTGCTAAGTTCATCATAGGTATTTACGCCTAGGTCTTCACATAAAGCCCATGTAACGGTTTTGGTTATGTCGTGTAATAATGAGTCTGGTAACATCTAAAGCTGCTCTCGTAAAATAAGTTGTTTTCCGGTTTGGCTAAATTCTACTCTTTTTAGGGCACTCATGCCCAACAGAATTTCGTCTGATGCCATACTCGGATTGATATGTGCGGCAACATTATACAGGTAGATATTGCCAATGCGTAATTCATTTAACTGGGTTTGATAAACAGTGATAGTGCCATTGGCGGTTTGTACTCGATACTTATCGCCAGCTTGCAATGATAATGTGTCGGCTATACGTGCAGGAATAGATACCTGAGTGGCACCGGTATCAAGTAAAAAAGTCACCGCAGTACCATTAATAGCACCGTTGGTAACATAATGTCCTTGTCGATTTTGTTGCAAGGTTACTTGTGCTTTGCCATTGCTTTGTAATGACAACTTAGGGTCTTGGTTTGGATTGTATTGCTGATCGAGTAAGTCTTGAAAAACAAAAACTAATAAAGCAATGCCGATAAGCCAAGCAATCCAAATAAAATATTTGCCAAAGCTTGTTGTAGTGTCATGTTCAGTCATAGTTAGTGATATTGATCTTAGGTTGATGGCTTGTCCTATGACCTACTTTACTATTTAATAGCGTTAGGATAAACACGATGGTGATTATTGTATGATAATGCTGAAAAATAACCGAACCAATAGTGCTGAGTGGGTTATTGAAAATGGTTGGTTAACTGATGCTGAAATTCAACCGTCTAGTCACTTTGAGCCCAGAGATAAAAACGAAAGTATTAGTTTACTGGTTGTACATAATATTTCGTTACCTCCGGGGCAGTTTGGTGGCAACTATATAACTGATTTTTTTCTTGGCCATTTAGATCCAACAATAGATCCCTATTTTGAAACCATATATAAGGTTCGGGTATCGGCGCATTGCTTGATCAAACGTAACGGCGAGGTCGTACAATATGTTTCTTTCAATGATAAAGCTTGGCATGCCGGCGTTTCTCGTTATCAAAATAGAGATAAATGTAATGACTTCTCTATTGGCATAGAGTTGGAAGGTACTGATGATATTCCATATACTAAAGAACAATATCAGCAGCTTAGTCAGTTAAGTCGTACGCTGATTGCTGCTTATCCAGCGTTAAAAGATAATATTGTTGGCCACTGTGATATTGCTCCTGATCGAAAAACAGATCCAGGAGCAGCGTTTGACTGGCAGCACTTTAGCGCAACACTTGAAAGTAATTGATTTTTTAGCTGCGAGTAAAGCTAAAAGCACTCACAGCCAGCGGCGTGTGTTTTGAACGGACATCTACCTTTGGACAGGTAGAAAAATAAATATTTTTATTTAATATTAGGGTAAATCAAATGAGCTTAATGAGTTTGTTAATTGCACTGATTGCTGAGCGCTATTTATCATCAAGTGCTTGGCAGTTTAATACTTTTTATCAACGCTATATCGGCATGCTTAAGCAAACTAAACTTTTTGCTGATTATCGACACTCAACTGTTTTAAGTTATCTGGTTATTTTTATTCCGGTACTTGGCTGTTATTTTTTATTAGCACAAATAGATAATGCTTTACTGCATTTAATTGTTTCAACCCTGATATTAATTGTCTGCTTTGGTTGTGTAAAAACTAGAGAAGCTTATAAATGCTATTTACAGTCGGCATTTAAAGGTGAAATGACCAGTTGTGATCTACAACGCTTACAGCTGTTACAAGATAAAAATATTGAAGAGATGGGGTTTGGTCAAACATTGGTTTGGTTAAATTACCGTTATTTTATTGCTGTTATGCTATTTTTCGTGCTTTTTGGTGCGGCAGGAGCATTATTTTACCGCTTACTAACTACGTTAAATGAATGTGCTAATGAGCAAGATGTTGTCGTATCAGATGCAGCGCATGAAAATAGTAACAGCGAGCTAAGTTTTGACAATAATCAAGCAAGTCAGCAATTACTTTTCTGGGTTGATTGGCTACCCGTGCGACTTGTGGCTTTTGGCTATATGTTTGTTGGTCACTTCTCGAAAGCTATGCCGGTTTGGTTAGAAAACCTATTTGAATTTGAGAAAGCACCAAGTAAAGTATTGATAGCTGTTGCACAGATGTCAGAGGATTATATGGTTGATGCTGATGACTGTACTGCCGAGCCTTGTTTACTGGTTAAATTAGCTAAACGTACATTGTTGCTATTTTTAGCGTTAATCGCGGTATTAATTTTAACAGGCATACTTTCCTAAAAGCTACTTGATAGCTTAACCACCTTAAGATGCAGTCATAGGCTGAAGTGTAAATTTTAGGTGCTATAGCTATATAAGTTAATTTTCTGCTATCAATATTTAATTTAAAGCATCATTTCAACGGTATAAAATGATGCGCCTTCCCCCTATCTGCCAGTGCCTAAAAATTCGCCTGTAGGTTTACAATTGAATAAGCATTTGCTACATTATGCCCCTTAAAAACAAGTGGTAAGACCAATTTACCACTTGTTTTAGGCTAAAATAAAAAGCTTAGCCTAAAACGTATTAACATAATGAAGGGTTTTAGATGTCAATTCCGAGTATTAAAAAACCGGTAAAACAGGCCAAGCTATCAGATATTATTATGGCTCAGCTTGAGACAATGATCCTCGAAGGTAGCTTAAAGCCTGGTCAGAAGTTACTAGCTGAGCGTGAACTAGCAAAACAATTTGATGTCTCGCGCCCATCATTACGCGAAGCCATTCAAAAGCTTGAAGCTAAAAATTTAGTAACACGTCGCCAAGGTGGCGGAACTTATGTAAATGAGCAAATTTTAGGCGGCTTGTCAGACCCACTATTTGCCTTAATGGCAAATAGTAAAGAATCGCAATTTGATTTATTAGAGTTTCGTCATGGTATTGAAGGTATGTCAGCTTATTATGCTGCTATGCGTGGTACACAAGCTGATTTTGATGAAATTCAGCATAAACATGACAATATTGGTAGTGCACAATTAGAAGACAATTATCGTCTTGAAGCACAAGCAGTGTTTGAATTTTACTTAGCCATATGTGCTGCTAGCCATAATGCCGTTATTTTACATCTGGCGCATAGTATGGCGCCTTTACTTATTGATAATATAGAGAAAAATTTAACTATTTTGGCGAAAAGACCTGATGTCTTTAGCCAAATATCTGATTATCGCACACGTTTAATGAGTGCCATTATCAGTGGTAAGCCCCAAATAGCTTGGGGAGCTAGTCATCGCCATTTAGCTTTTATTGAAGAAGTGCTACTGAAAATGACACAAGAAAATAGTCGCATGGAACGTTCGATGCGCAGAATGAAAAAAACAGAATTTTAAAATTTTTTGAACAATGACTTTACGTTAAGGATATTTGCTTAAAAGCAGCTATCTTTAAACAATTAAATTTACTTAACATATAACAATTGGAGACTAAGTAATTATGTCTGAGCTCCCAAATCTAGATATTGATTCAATGGAAACCCAAGAATGGTTAGAATCAATGGAGTCTGTGTTAGAAAATGAAGGCCCAGAGCGTGCTCATTTTCTATTGGAAAAGTTAATTGATAGAGCCCGCCGCAGCGGAACTCATTTACCTTTTGATGCTAAAACAGCTTATGTAAATACTATTCCTCCAGGATTAGAGCCACATATGCCAGCAGATCAAACCATAGAGTCACGTATTCGTGCCGCTATTCGTTGGAATGCGTTAGTGCTGGTATTACGTGCTTCGAAAAAAGATTTAGAGCTTGGCGGCCATATTGGTAGCTTTGCTTCTTCATCGACATTATATGATGTTGGTTTTAATCACTTTTTTAAAGCATCGTCAGAAAAAGACGGCGGTGATTTCATTTTTGCTCAAGGTCATATTTCTCCAGGAATATATGCTCGTGCATTTATGGAAGGTCGATTAACAGAAGAACAGATGAATAACTTCCGTCAAGAGTGTGATGGCAATGGTTTATCTTCTTATCCTCACCCGCATTTAATGCCTGACTTTTGGCAGTTCCCAACTGTTTCAATGGGCTTAGGCCCACTACAAGCTATTTATACCGCACGTTTTCTTAAGTATCTAACTGATCGCGGCATTAAAGATTGTTCTGGTCAACGTGTTTATTGTTTCTTAGGTGATGGTGAAACTGATGAGCCTGAATCATTAGGTGCTATCGGCTTGGCAACACGCGAAGGCTTAGATAACTTAACGTTCGTGATCAACTGTAACTTACAGCGTTTAGATGGTCCTGTTCGTGGTAACGGTAAGATCATTCAAGAACTTGAAGGTACTTTCCGTGGCGCAGGTTGGGAAGTAGTGAAAGTTATTTGGGGTTCATATTGGGATTCGTTAATTGCCCGTGACACATCAGGCAAGTTAATACAGTTAATGAACGAAACAGTTGATGGTGAATACCAAAACTGTAAAGCCAAAGGCGGTAAATACACACGCGAAAACTTCTTCAATAAGTACCCTGAAACAGCGGCGCTAGTAGCTAATATGTCAGATGAAGATATTTGGCGTTTAAACCGTGGTGGCCATGATCCGGTAAAAGTTTATGCCGCTTATGAAAAAGCAATGAATACTAAAGGTCGCCCAACAGTCATTTTAGCTAAAACGGTTAAAGGTTTTGGTTTGGGTGCCTCTGGTGAAGCATTAAATATTGCTCATAACGTTAAAAAAATGGATGTTGATGCAATTAAACATTACCGTGACCGTTTCAATATTCCAGTCAGTGATGACCAAATTGCCGATTTACCTTTCTATAAATTCCCTGAAGATAGTGAAGAATTTAAGTACATGAAAGCACGTCGTGAAGCATTGGGTGGTTCATTACCTGCACGTCGTCAACAAGCAGAAGAAACACTTGATGTGCCGGCGTTAAAAATATTTGAACCTATCCTAAAAGGTTCAGGTGAGCGCGAAGTTTCATCAACAATGACTTTCGTGCGTGTACTTAACAGCTTATTAAAAGATAAAAAAATTGGTAAACGTATTGTGCCAATTATTCCTGATGAAGCACGTACTTTTGGTATGGAAGGCTTATTCCGTCAAGTGGGTATTTACGCCAGTGAAGGTCAAAAATATGTACCACAAGATGCTGACCAAGTCGCTTACTACCGTGAAGATAAGAAAGGCCAGGTATTACAAGAAGGTATTAACGAGTTAGGTGCTATGGCGTCTTGGGTTGCTTCAGGTACATCTTATTCAACCTGTAATGCAACGACAATTCCATTCTACATTTACTACTCAATGTTTGGCTTCCAACGAGTGGGTGATTTAGCATGGGCGGCAGGTGACAGCCAAGCACGTGGTTTCTTATTGGGTGCAACTGCAGGTAGAACCACACTTAATGGTGAAGGCTTGCAACATCAAGATGGTCACTCCCATGTACAAGCCGGTTTAATCCCTAACTGTGTTACGTATGACCCAACTTATGGTTATGAAATTGCCGTTATTGTCCGTGAAGGTTTACGTCGCATGTACGAAGAAAATGAAAATATTTTCTTCTATCTAACGCTAATGAACGAGAACTATCAGCATCCAGCAATACCTGATAATAAAACCATTGAAGAAGAAATTATCAAAGGTATTTACCAACTTGAACGTGTTGAAGCTAAAAAAGCTAAAGCCAATGTACAGTTGATGGGCTCAGGTACTATTTTACAAAAAGTACGTCAAGCAGCTCAAATTTTGTCAGCTGATTACGGTGTATCAAGTGATGTTTACTCAGTAACTTCATTCAATGAATTAGCTCGTGACGGACAAGAAGTTGCTCGTTGGAATATGTTACATCCAGAAAGCAAACAGAAAACAGCTTATATTTCTAACGTTATTACAGCTGACAAAGGTCCTGCAATTGCTGCAACTGACTATGTTAAAAACTACTCAGATCAAATTCGTGGTTACATTAATACCGAGTACCGTGTTTTAGGTACCGATGGTTTTGGTCGTAGTGACAGTCGCGCTAATTTGCGTCAGCATTTTGAAGTTGATCAAAACTATATTGTTATTGCGGCTCTTTATGAGTTGGCAAACCGTGGTGATATTAAACACTCAGTAGTGAGTGAAGCTATCGCACGTTTTGACATTAATGCTGACAAGCTTAATCCGCTTTACGCGTAATTAAGACGAGATAAGGAATTAAGAAATGTCTGATATTGAAAAAATTCTCGTCCCAGATGTCGGTGGCGATGAAGTAGAAGTTATTGAAATATGTTTTGCTGTTGGCGACAACCTTGAGGCAGATGAAGGGATCCTTACTGTTGAAACAGATAAAGCATCGATGGATATTCCCGCGCCATTTGCTGGTGAGCTAGTTGCTTTAACAGTCAGTGTTGGCGATAAAATCAAAGAAGGTGATGTTATTGCAGAAATGAAGAGTGCTGCCGCAGGTGGTGAATCTTCAGAGCTTGAAGTTGCAGCACCTGCTGAAAAGTCTGTTGAACCTGAAGTGAAAGCAGAGGTTGCCGCTCAAGCGCCAGCACCTGTAGCAGCCCCAGCGGCAACAAGCAGTGAAATTATTGATATCGCTGTACCTGATATTGGTGAAGACGGTGAAGTCGATGTTATCGATGTACTGGTTGCTGTTGGTGATGTGATTGAAGCAGAAGATGGCTTAATCACTTTAGAAACTGATAAAGCGACGATGGATGTACCTTCTTCACACGCCGGAACAGTGAAAGAAGTTTTCATCAGTACGGGTGATAAAGTTAAGCAGGGCTCAATTGTTATCAAGCTAGAAACTAGCTCAGGTGCACCAGTTGTTGCTGAAGCGCCGGTTGCTGCCCCTGAAAAAGCCGAAGCGGCTGTGCCTGCTCCTGCTGCGAAAAAAGCAGCACCAGTACCGCATCATCCACAAGTGGGTTTAACGAATGCTGGTTCTATTTATACTTCGCCTTCTATTCGTCGCTTAGCGCGCGAATTTGGTGTTGATTTAACGGCAGTGAAAGGTTCTGGTCGTAAAGGGCGTATTCTTAAAGAAGACGTACAGTCATATGTTAAATATGAACTTTCACGTCCAAAAGCTAATGCTGGTAGTTCAGTTGCTGCAGGAGAAGGTGGCTTACAAGTTGTGAGTGCTAAGCAAATTGACTTTGCTAAATTTGGTGAAATTGAAACCAAAGCATTAACGCGTATTCAGAAAATATCTGGACCATTCTTACATCGTAACTGGGTGACAATTCCACATGTAACTCAGTTCGATGAAGCTGATATTACTGATGTTGAAGCATTCCGCAAAGAACAAAATGTTATTTGTGAAAAGCAGAAGTTAGGTTTTAAAATCACACCTTTAGTGTTTATTTTAAAAGCGGCTGCCGATGCATTAAAAGCATTCCCAGTGTTTAATTCAAGCTTAAGTGAAGACGGTGAAAACCTTATTCTTAAAAAGTACATCCATATTGGTGTTGCAGTTGATACGCCGAATGGTTTGGTTGTACCGGTAGTGCGCGATGTTGATCAAAAAGGTATTCACCAGTTATCACGCGAATTACTTGAAATTAGTATGAAAGCACGTGATGGCAAGCTTAAGGCTGCAGATATGCAAGGTGGGTGTTTTACTATCTCAAGTCTTGGTGGTATTGGTGGTACAGCGTTTACGCCGATTGTTAATGCGCCAGAAGTGGCTATTTTAGGTGTTTCTAAATCAGAAATGAAACCTAAGTGGAATGGTAAAGATTTTGAACCTAAGTTAATGTTACCGCTATCGATGTCATACGATCATCGTGTAATTGATGGTGCATTAGCGGCTCGTTTTACTGTTCATTTAGCAAGCGTGATGAGTGATATTAGAAAGCTCATTTTATAGTTTGCTTTGACAAAGCTTGAATTAAGACAGTGATGTGAAATAACAAGTTGGCAAAATGAAAACCATTGATAGATTTTCATTTTTGCCCACTTTTCATCAATAATTGCTGATTAAAAGATAGCGATCCTTGTGCGCTTTAAGTAAAATTGCGTCAAGAAAAATACCAATAGTGCTGAAAATATTAATTGTTAATACCTTTAATAAACGTTTGGCAAATATAGGCTGGCATAACCAGCAATAAATACATCAATTTTTGAGGTTAGCATGAGTAACGATATTAAAACTCAAGTAGTAGTTTTAGGTGCGGGTCCTGGTGGCTATTCAGCAGCATTTCGCGCAGCAGATTTAGGTTTAGACGTAGTATTAGTTGAAAGCCGTGAAACGCTTGGTGGCGTTTGTTTGAATGTGGGTTGTATCCCTTCAAAAGCACTTTTACACGTAGCTAAAGTTATTGATGATGCGGCCGCTATGGCGTCTCATGGTGTTACTTTTGGTACTCCTAAAATTGATTTAGACAAAATTCGTGATTGGAAAGAAAGTGTTGTCGGCCAATTAACTGGTGGCTTAGGCGGCATGTCTAAAGCACGTAAAGTTAAAACCGTATTTGGTTACGGTAAATTCACTTCTGATAAAACTATCGAAGTTGAAGGTGCTGACGGCAAAACTACCATTACTTTTGATAACGCTATTATTGCAGCAGGCTCTTCTGTTGTTGATTTACCGTTTATTCCAACTGAAGACCCACGTGTTATTGATTCAACAGGCGCTTTAGAGCTTCAAGACGTACCTGAAGAAATGTTGGTACTGGGTGGTGGTATTATCGGTCTAGAAATGGGCACTGTTTATAAAGCATTAGGTTCAAACGTTTCTGTCGTTGAATTTGCTGATCAACTTGTGCCAGCTGCTGATAAAGACATTGTTAAAGTTTACACCAACTTCAACAAGAAAAAATTCAACATCATGTTATCAACCAAAGTTGTTGCAGTTGATGCCAAAGATGACGGTTTATACGTTACTTTTGAAGGCAAAAATGCCCCAGAAGGACAAGTACGTTATGATAAGATTTTAGTTGCCGTTGGTCGTAAGCCAAATGGTCATTTAGTTGCAGCTGATAAAGCGGGTGTTAATGTTGATGAGCGCGGTTTCATCAATGTAACTAACGAGCTTCGTACTAACGTAAACCATATTTTTGCAATCGGTGACGTTGTTGGCCAACCTATGCTTGCGCATAAAGCGGTTCATGAAGCACATTGTGCTGCTGAGGTTATTGCAGGTAAGAAGCACGTATTTGATCCACGTTGTATTCCTTCAATTGCTTATACTGATCCAGAAATGGCTTGGGTTGGTGTTACTGAACGTGAAGCGAAAGAGCAAGGTTTAAACATTGAAATTGCTAACTTCCCATGGGCAGCTTCTGGTCGTGCTATTGCCTCAGCGCGTACTGAAGGTAAAACGAAGATGATCTTCGAAAAAGAAACTGGTCGTGTACTTGGTGGTGCTATTGTTGGTATCAATGCTGGCGAAATGCTTGGTGAAGTTTGTTTAGCGGTTGAAATGGGTGCTGATGCCGAAGATTTAGCGTTAACTATTCATGCTCATCCAACATTAAATGAATCAATCGGCTTAGCTGCAGAAGTATTTGAAGGTTCAATTACTGATTTGCCAAATGCTAAAGCCGTTAAAAAGAAAAAATAATTTGATAATGAAACGTTAGTTTTAAAGTTAAATTAATCAAAGCCAGCTAATTAGCTGGCTTTTTTGTACTTAACCGAAAATGATGGTCATCACTTATACAAATGACTACACTGGGTTATCAAAGCGTATTATTGATGTTGTTTTATAGGAGTATATTCAATGAAAAAATTGATTGTAGTGACCACATTATTACTTAGTGCCTGTAGTAGTCAGCAAAGTCTTCCTAATGGCGCATCACAGTGGGACTTTGACCATCAAGTGCAGTTTAAGCAAACAGATTTAAAAGGGGGTAAACATCACCTTCAAGTTATCGCAAAGCAAGATACAGAGTTCAGCAAACTAGCAACATTTTTAATGCGCCAATCACTACGTATTTGCAAAAGTTATGGCTTTAAGATTGAAGTGTTGGAAGGGGTAGAGCGTTTTGATGATAAGTTGTCATTTCCTAATATGATCATGCCGTCTTTATCAGCTAATATAGAGTGTCCAAGCCAATAATTTACGGCCAAATGTTTTACCTTGAACAATGGAAGCTCTGAAGTGTTTTTGTTTGGTATTACTGGTTAATATGGGCTTAATGACAGCATAAAAAAAGGTTACTTATATTAAGTAACCTTTTTGGTTTTTATTGCTGTAATTTTTGGACAATGATGATGTCAAAAATTGAGTCTAGCCAATGTTAATGAGATACATCAGCTAGAAAGCAGGTTAAAGCTTATACCATTTTAATTGGTACGTATTTAGTGCTCATTTCTTCTGTAGGAGGAGCGAAGCGAGTTAAATCAATACCTTCCACAGCTGCTTTGTATTCTTCGATTGTCGGGAAACGTCCTAGTACAGATGAAAGTACAACTAAAGGCGTAGAGCCTAGTAATGATTCACCTTTTTTCTCAGCACTATCAGCAACAACTCGCCCTTGGAACAAACGCGTTGATGTAGCAATAACGGTATCACCTGGTTCAGCTTTTTCTTGGTTACCCATACATAAGTTACAGCCAGGGCGTTCTAAATACATGATGTTTTCGTATTTAGTACGTGCTGCACCTTTAGGATTTGCATCATCAAATTCAAAGCCTGAGTACTTACGTAAAATATCCCAATCGCCTTCAGCTTTTAGTTCATCAACAATGTTGTAAGTTGGTGGCGCAACAACTAATGGCGCTTTAAATTCAACTTGACCGTTTTGTTTTTCAATATTACGCAGCATTTGTGCGATGATTTGCATGTCACCTTTGTGAACCATACAAGAGCCTACAAATGCTAAATCTACTGGTTTACCATCGTAGTATGAAACAGGGCGGATGACATCATGAGTGTAACGCTTAGACGCATCATCATTGTTTACATCTGGGTCAGCAATCATAGGTTGGTCGATAACATCTAAGTCAATCACAACTTCAGCGTAGTATTTAGCATTGTCGTCTGGCGATAATGCTGGTGTCGTGCCTGATTTAACTTCTTCAATGCGCTTATCCGCTAATGCAATTAAGCCTTTAAGCGTGCCTGCTTGGTTTTCCATACCTTTATCAATCATGATTTGGATACGGCTCTTAGCAAGCTCAATTGATTGAATTAAAGTTTCATTGTTTGAAATACAGATTGAAGCTTTTGCTTTCATTTCTGCAGACCAATCAGTGAAGGTGAATGCTTGGTCAGCTAATAAAGTACCGATGTGTACTTCAATGATACGACCTTGGAATACATTCTCGCCACCAAACTGCTTAAGCATTTGCGCTTGAGTAGCATGTACCACATCACGGAAATCCATGTGACCTTGCATTGTACCTTTAAATGTTACTTTTACAGACTCAGGAATTGGCATCGCTGCTTCACCTGTCGCCAAAGCTATTGCAACAGTACCTGAATCGGCACCAAATGCTACGCCTTTAGACATACGAGTATGCGAGTCACCACCAATGATAATAGCGCGATCATCTACGGTAATATCATTTAGTACTTTATGAATTACGTCAGTCATCGCATGGTAAACCCCTTTAGGGTCACGTGCTGTAATTAGACCGAACTTGTTCATAAAGCTCATTAATTTAGGAATGTTTGCTTTAGCTTTGCTGTCCCATACCGATGCTGTGTGACAACCCGACTGATACGCACCATCAACTAATGGCGAGATAGTAGAAGCAGCCATAGCCTCTAGCTCTTGGCATGTCATTGGGCCTGTAGTATCTTGCGAACCAACAATGTTTACTCTAACGCGAACATCAGAACCGGCGTGAAGATCAGTTTCAGAAGTAACACCTACCGCATTTCGGTTAAATATTTTTTCAACAGCTGTTAAGCCTTGACCAGCATGCGAAATTTCTTTAGAAGGTGCATAAACCTGAGGTATTTCAACACCTAGTGTTTCTGCTGCAAGTGTTTGCAGTTTCTTACCAAAGGTAACTGCGTAAGAACCACCTGCTTTCATAAATTCCACTTTTTGTGGCGTGAAAGCTGAAGAGATATCTACTAGCTCTTTATCACCGTTTAATAACTTTTTAGCTTTAGTATCAATTGTTAATACAGTACCAGTAGCAACTGAGTATGCTTCTTCTAATACCGCATCGCCATTTTCATCAACAACCGTGTTGCCGTTTGTATCTACTTTCTTAACCCAGTTTTTAAGGTCAAGACCAATACCGCCGGTTACATCAACAGTCGTCAAGAAGATTGGAGAAATACCATTTGTACCTGCAACTACTGGAGCAATATTAATAAATGGCACGTATGGACTTGCTTGTTTACCGGCCCAAAGTGCAACGTTATTTACACCAGACATACGAGAAGAACCAACACCCATAGTACCTTTTTCTGCAATAAGCATTACTTTTGCGTTAGGGTGCTTAGCTTGTAAAGCTTGGATCTCGTCTTGAGCTTCAGGAGAGATCATACATTTACCGTGTAACTCACGGTCAGCACGAGAATGAGCTTGGTTACCTGGAGAAAGTAAATCAGTTGAGATATCACCTTCACCAGCGATATAAGTTACTACTTCAATTTTTTCTTCGATATCAGGTAGTTTGGTAAAAAATTCAGCGTTTGCGTAACTTTCTAAGATGTCTTTAGCTACGGCATTGCCTGCTTTGTAAGCAGCTTCAAGACGCGCTGTATCTGCATCGTATAAAAATACCTGAGTTTTTAATACATCTGTAGCTGGTGTTGATAATGCAACATCATCACTTAATGCTAGGTCAAGTAAAACACCGATTGATGCGCCACCTTTCATGTGTGACAGTAATTCGTAAGCAAATTCAGGCGTAATTTCTGCTACAACTTCTTCACCCAAAATAATTTTTTTCAAAAATGCGGCTTTTTCACCAGCAGCACTGGTAGTGCCTGGTAACGTGTTATAGATAAAGAAGTTCAAAGAATCTTCACGATGTTCATGATCTTTATCTTTAATTTGCTCAATGATTTCCGCTAATAACTCAGCACTATCGATAGGCTTAGGTGCTAAACCTAGCTCATTTTTACGATTTTCAATTTCTGCTATATATTCTAAATACAGGCTCATTTGATACTCTCTCTAGCTATAAGATGCTAATAACATGATCATTAGCTGGGACAAATTTTGGCGCTATTTTACCTGATTTTTTGGCTACTATGAATCATTTGATAAAATAAACACTATTCATGGCAGCTATACCGGATAGAAGCTTTAGTTATGTTGCTTATATACTTCATAATAATCGTCGATTATAGGGCTAAGCTATTTATGCCAAAGAATCATCTTAAGCATAAAGTTGATTATTCGCTCTAATCATTTAGTCGTAGAAGCCGTCTTAGTGAGCAATACACTTTGTTGATTTAAAAGAATTATAAATATCAATCATAGTAATCATACAGCGGGTGATTATTGTAGTAGTTCAATTAATGTACATGTTGACGTATAATCTTAATGAAATATTTTTAATCTCAGATACTTAACCAGCTTAATTCGCATCTAGCTAGTAGTGAGGCTGCATGAAGGATTAAGGTTAGCTATCTCTTATCATAGAGGTGAACACCGTGCTTCAAGATTATCGCAAACATATAGACGAACGCGCAGCTGAAGGTATTGTGCCAAAGCCCTTAGATGCCGAACAAACTGCGGCTTTGGTAGAGTTAATTAAAGCTCCACCAGCAGGTGAAGAAACATTTTTAATGGATTTATTAACCCACAGAGTGCCTGCTGGTGTTGATGATGCAGCTTATGTAAAAGCGGGATTTCTAGCGGCAGTTACTAAAGGAGAAGCAACTTCTCCTATTTTATCAGCAGAGCAAGCAACGAAATTGTTAGGCACTATGCTTGGTGGTTACAATATTCAGCCGATGATAGAGCTTTTAGACCACGAAACATTGTCGGCCACTGCCGCTGAAGGGTTATCACACACTTTGTTAATGTTCGATGCCTTTCATGATGTACAAGAAAAAGCGCAAGCAGGTAATACTGCAGCTAAGCAAGTATTGCAATCTTGGGCGGACGGAGAATGGTTTACATCAAAAGAAAAAGTTGCCGAAAAAATTACCGTTAAAGTGTTTAAAGTCAGTGGTGAAACGAATACTGATGACTTATCACCAGCCCCTGATGCTTGGTCTCGCCCTGATATTCCATTACACGCAAAAGCGATGCTAAAAATTGAACGTGAAGGCATTACTCCTGATGAAGATGGTGTAGTTGGCCCTATCAAACAGATTGAAGCATTACAAAAAGAAGGTATTCCATTAGCATATGTTGGTGATGTTGTTGGTACCGGCTCATCACGTAAGTCAGCTACAAACTCAGTGCTGTGGTTTATGGGTGATGATATTCCCTATATCCCTAATAAGCGTGGTGGCGGTGTTTGTTTAGGCGGTAAAATTGCCCCTATTTTTTACAATACCATGGAAGACTCAGGTGCATTACCGATTGAATTAGATGTACAAAAAATGCATATGGGCGACGTGATTGATATCTACCCTTATGAAGGGGTAGTTAAAAACTCGACTGGTGAGGTTATTGCCGAGTTTAAACTTAGCCCGGTTCTATTAGATGAAGTTCGAGCTGGTGGTCGTATTCCACTGATTATTGGTCGAGGTTTGACCACTCGTGCATGTGAAGCCTTAGGTTTACCTATGCCAAACTTGTTTGCGCAACAAGCCGCGGTAACGTCTTCTACTAAAGGATTTACCTTAGCGCAGAAAATGGTGGGTAAGGCTTGTGGTGTGGAAGGTATTCGTGCCGGTCAATACTGTGAACCGAAAATGACCACGGTTGGTTCGCAAGATACTACCGGCCCCATGACACGTGATGAATTAAAAGATTTAGCCTGCCTAGGTTTTTCAGCTGATTTAACCATGCAATCGTTTTGTCATACTTCAGCTTACCCTAAACCTGTTGATGTTGTTACACATCACACCTTGCCTGACTTTATGATGAATCGTGGCGGTGTTTCATTACGCCCTGGTGATGGTGTTATTCATTCGTGGCTAAACCGTATGCTATTACCTGATACTGTGGGCACTGGCGGCGACTCACATACCCGTTTCCCTTTAGGTATTTCATTTCCGGCTGGTTCTGGCTTAGTGGCTTTTGCTGCCGCAACAGGCGTAATGCCACTTGATATGCCTGAATCAGTTTTAGTACGTTTTAAAGGGGAAATGCAACCAGGTATTACCTTACGTGATTTAGTGCATGCTATTCCTTATTACGGTATTAAAAATGGCTTACTGACCGTAGAAAAAGCAGGGAAAATTAACGAGTTCTCTGGTCGCATATTAGAAATAGAAGGGCTTAAAGCCTTAACTGTGGAGCAAGCTTTTGAATTATCTGATGCTTCAGCCGAGCGCTCAGCGGCTGGCTGTTCAATTAAGCTTGAAGAAGACTCTGTGGCAGAGTACTTGCAATCAAATATTGTTATGCTTAAATGGATGATCAGTGAAGGCTATGGCGATGTTCGCACTATTACCCGTCGTATTAATGGCATGCAAGCATGGTTAGCTAAGCCTACATTGATGGCCGCCGATGCTGATGCTGAATACGCCCACATTATTGAAATTGATTTAGCTGATATTAAAGAGCCCATTGTTTGTTGTCCTAATGATCCTGATGATGCAAAACTGTTGTCTGATGTTGCCGGTGTCGACATTGATGAAGTGTTTATCGGTTCTTGTATGACCAATATTGGTCACTTCCGCGCTGCCGGCAAGCTGATTGAAAAGTTTGGTAAAACCTTACCGACTCGTTTATGGGTTGCACCACCAACGAAAATGGATAGAGATCAACTTACCGCTGAAGGTTATTATAATATCTATGGTAAAGCTGGCGCACGTATGGAAACCCCTGGCTGTTCGCTTTGTATGGGTAACCAAGCGCGTGTTGCAGAAAAATCCACGGTACTTTCCACTTCAACACGCAACTTCCCTAACCGTCTAGGTAATGGCGCAAACGTATATTTAACTTCGGCAGAATTGGCCGGGGTTGGTGCGATTTTAGGTAAGCTACCATCAGTTGAAGAGTATATGATGTACGCGTCGCAGATAAATGCCACCGCAGCTGACACTTATCGTTATTTAAATTTTCATACCATGGAAAGTTACACCAAGAAAGCAGAAACTGTTATTTTACAAGTGGAAGCTTAACTTGCTGTTTTACTGCTGATTTATAACACACTTGAACGCAGGTTTTAGTGTGTTATTTAGCTATGTATTGCTTTAAATAAAGTAACGATAAACGTCGATTGGTTTTTAGAACAATCGACGTTTTTTTGTTCAAGCTTTACGGAGGGAGCCGAAACTAATCAAGAGACTTTTTAAAGCGCAAGGCCGCAACCATCAAGCCTAGTAAGGTAAAGCTGATTAACCATACCATGTCAAACGTCATATCTACTACCGTAACATCACGTAAAACAACGCCACGCACTAATCGAATAAAGTGAGTTGCCGGTAAACCTTCTGCGATGTACTGCGCTATTTCTGGCATACCTTCGTAAGGAAACATAAAGCCGGATAATAATATGGACGGTAACAAGATAAATACCGTCATTTGCATGGATTGTAATTGGTTTTTCGCTAACGTAGATATCACTAAACCTAGCACCAAACTTGCGCAGATAAAGAGTAGGGTTGCGAAAGTTAATTGCCACAAACCGCCATTAATTGGTGCGTTAAAAAAGAAATACCCTAAGCATAAAATAATAATGACTTGGATTGCCCCAATAAAAATATAGGGGAAAATTTTACCTATCATTAATTCAAGTGATGCTAAAGGGGTGGTAATTAAGAGTTCCATGTTGCCACGTTCTCGCTCACGAACAATAGCGGCTGAGGTGAACATGATCATGGTCATGGTGAGAATAATACCAACTAGCCCTGGTACTATATTAACTACACTACGTTGTTCTGGGTTATAGAGTATTGTCACTTCAAAGGTTGGTACATTGCGATTGACGGGTTTGTCTAATAACTCAGCTAAGGGCATATTGCGTAAACTTTTTATGCTAGCGGCAATTGCAGTATCAGAGCCATCCACTAACCATTGTGCAATAGGGCGGCTAGTTTCTTGATCACTTGCCGAAGGTGTGCCAAAACCGACAGTAGCGTGACGTACTAAACGCTGGCTAACATCGTCTGGAATAACCAACACCGCGCGAACATCACCGCGGTCAATAGCGGCTTGTGCTTGCGCTAACGAAGTATAATGACGAGTGAAATCAACGATACTAGTCGCTGTAATCGTTTGTTGTAATACTCGACTTAATGCGGTTTGGCTTTGATCGACAATACCAACAGGAATATGGCGTATATTGGTATTAATGGCAAAAGCAAACAGTAGTAATTGCACTAGGGGGATCATGATCACCATGCTGAAAGTCATTCTATCGCGCTTAAGTTGAATTAACTCTTTGATAACAATGGCTTGAATTCTTAATAAGGAGTTCATTGCTCAACCTTATTAATTGATGCCCTTGGCATAATGTGATTGCCTGTTGATAAAACAAAAACATCTTCAAGACTCGCTCGCACCAAGTGCATTGCGGTATTACTTGGCATAATATGGCTTTGTTTAAGAAAGGTCATGGGATCAGCAATAGATTTATTGACCAAAACACGTAAATGAGCACCAAGCTGTGAAGCCGATGCGACTTCGGGTAAAGCGACTAATTGCTGTTTTAATTGTCTAAGGTTATCCGTTGAAACCTCAATAACATTCGCTGGCATGTTAGCCATTAATTGTGCGGGGGAATCGTCGGCACGTTTAATACCATTTTCTAATATTGCCAATTTATGACAGCGTTCAGCTTCATCCATATAATGAGTGGAAACTAAAATAGTAACGCCCTGATCACAAAGATCAAATAACTGCTCCCAAAATTCACGACGATTTTCAGGATCTACCGCTGAGGTTGGCTCATCTAAGAATAATAATTTAGGCTTATGCATAACCGCACAAGCCAATGCTAAACGTTGTTTTTGTCCACCACTTAAACTGCCAGCCAGTTGCTTTTTAAGCTTTGATAATTGGTAAATACTGACAAGTTCATCGAGGCGAGCTTTTTGCTCTTTCGGACTTAAGCCATAAACGCGGGCAATAAACTGCATGTTTTCGACAATGGTCAAGTCATCATAAAGTGAAAACTTTTGGGTCATATAACCTATTTGTCTACGTAAACGTTCAGCATCTTTAGGTAAATTAAGGCCCAGGACGTTTACAGTGCCCGCACTCGGTTTGAGCAAACCGGTGAATAATCGAATAGCAGTGGTTTTTCCTGAGCCATTGGGGCCAAGAAAACCATAAATACGCTGTTTTTCTACCTGTAAATTTAATGACGATACCGCTGTTGTATGACCAAACTTGCGGGTTAAATTGCAGGCATCAATTACTAACTCAGTCATTAGCGTTCACTTAGCACAGTTACCAGTGGTAAAACGACTTGAGCGGGAATGCCACTAGGTAAATCGCTAGCACTGTCAGGCAACATGATTTCGGCTAAATACATTAAGTTAGCTCGCTCGGCTTGGTTAAGCGCATAGTAAGGCGTGAACGCAGGTTCGGTAGCTATCCAGCGAACATTACCGACTATAGGTTTAACTAAACCATCAACATGTACCGTTAATGAGTCGCCAATGTTGACATGAACACGGTAAGGCTCAGGAATATAAACACGAGCAAAGGGAGCTTTGCCTGCTAATACTATAGCGACGGGACTTCCAGCAGTAACACGCTCTCCTAAATTCCATGGTAAGTTATCTAGAATGCCATCGCGCTTTGCGGTAATGGTTAAATTACTAAGTTTTTTTTCTTCACTGGCTAACATGGCAAGACTACTTGTTAAAACGGCTTCAGCAATGGCTAAATCTTCGATACGAGTACCATTAATGAGTTGCAATAATTGCTCTTGAGTATTATTCAGCGCTGCTAAATGTTCATCACGGTTTGCTAAGGCATCATCGAGTGCGGCTTGGCTAGTTAAATTAGCGGCCATCAAGCTTTTGACTCGGGTATAATTTGCCATACTTTTCGCCAGCGCGGCTTTAGCGCCGGCAACATTGGCTTTTGCAGCGGCGACTTCTTCACTGCGAGCGCCATTGTGTGCTTTATTTAACGTTGCTTGCGCCTGTTGTACTTGCGCTCTTGCTTTAGCAACCGACGCTGCTTGTAAGTCATCATCAAGTTTAACTAATACCATGCCTTTAATAACCTTAGTGCCGGCTACTACAGGTAAAGCGGTGATCACTTCACTGACCGTTGCTGTGTGTGCAATACGGTCACGCTCCAAGGTACCTAATGCGACATTTTTTTGCTCGTGTTCACAGCCGAGCAAAACTAGCAATATCAAGCCAGATAATATTTTATTAAGCATGGTAATAGTATCCCTGAAATGGCTATAAATTAGCCTGTAATTTAAGTTTACGCTTAAGAGGGCTAAGTTCAAGTTAGCTGTAAGATATGATGTAAAAATAGTATTTATATCAATATTTAGTGTGTATAAGTTATGCTTTGGCAGGAAGTTTTTATTAGTTAGCTTGTGGTTTAAATCAGGATACTCTGCCAATAAAGTCGACATTTATGCATGTTGGACTAATAATCAGCACTTAATTTTTACCAAGTTTAGCTTTCACTTTTTTCATATGTACACGAAAACTTTTATCAAATTTAGATTCACCGCAACTAAAGTATTGCTTTGATGAGCCTTCACTAAGACCATAAACACTTAAATCTTGTGTGATAGAGCAGTTACCGTCCTCTCCTTTATTGATAGCTATACCACTGCCCATATTTTTAGTGCGCTTTTCTCGTTCTTTTTCTTCATCTTTTAACGGTACAGAATGTGGAACTGATTTGACTGTTTTATTAAACACCGAAGGCGGCTGGTATTTTTGATAAGGGTTATCTGTACCGATAGTGGCAGCAGTATTTAACTTACTGCGTAATCGTTGTAACTGCGTAAAACTATCAAGCTTTTGATGAGTCGGCTTAGGCGTTGGCAGAGAGGGCACTTTTGTCACGTCGACTTGCGGGGGCTTGGCAGGCAAAGTCGCCGTTACCTCTGTAGAAGAGGTGTCTAGTGGTGGTGTTGCTAAACTGACATGTTCAAGCTGTGGATTGTGTTTTATTGTTTTTGTTACCGGTGTCGTACTTTTTTCTTGTTCATTGTTTTTGACAGTGTCTGCTATTGCTTTCTCATCACTCTGATTCTTTGGCGCTTTAGCTATTTTAGGCGCATAGTATATATAGCTTTCGATAGCTATATTTTTAGTGTTCGGCTGAACCGTTTTTGGTTTAGTGGCTTGCGTTAAAATTATCAAAGCTAGGATTAAGCCATGAATAACAAACGAAAATAAAACAGCAGTGTAAATCCCTTTGTTCACTAAGTAATATAACCAGAAAAGTAATAGAGTAGCCTATAGACGCATTAGCGAATGGGAAGTTCAATAGCTGTTTGGTTTACCGCGTATATTTTCAATATTTTATTAAGCAAAAACAGAAGCAAAAGCAAAAACCAGTCAGGTCAAAGCTTATACTCGGTATATTAAATTGCACTGAATGGACGACGCTTCTTAACCTAGGGCTGAGGCAGTGTTGTTTTATCGATATTCATATGACAACCGTATTAATTGGTGTAAAAAGATAGTTATAGTTTGAGTAATAAAGTGTTAAAAGTTAGGTTTTTGCTACAATTAAGTCTAAGTAATCATAGTGAGTTTGACTTACTTTAACAGACAGTATGAGATAATAGTTACTTTACAATTTAAACACTTGTTTATGAAAAATTACTTTTCGATTAATATTCGCTTACTTTCAAGTGCCCAATATTCGGGCTTATCAACATTTTTCATTAAGAGGTATTTATGGAATATCAATTTATAGATGATCCAATAACCGGCGCAGCAATGGCTAAGTTTTCACTGGACCATGAAGTGATAGGGCCGTGGCTAGAAGTTGAGGTGGGAACAAGTACCGAAAAACTGCAGCAGTTGTTGTCAGCTATTTCAGACATAGAGCAAGAAAAACAAACCGAAATCATCATTACAGGTAATGAATACAGCGCAGTCTTTAACCGTGGTGATGTCACTATCCAAACTAATGCCAGTATGGATGGATTAGAAGTTTTGCCAGATGGACTTATTGAAGAGAATATCGATTTTGATCAGCAAGACTCAGCAGCCTGTGGTAGTGAGGATCTTAGAGAAATATTACTGTCTTGGGCTAAGTTCATTAGTAAACATTAACGTTGATGAATAGGTGTTTAAAACTTGTTAATTTAACACGCTAAGTTATTATTATTCCTATATTAACCCAAGCTAGGGTTATATTATTAAATTCGTTTAGTAGTGTAATACCTTTTATTACCTTTTTATTGAGAATCAATGATGAACTCTGCTGTTGAGAATAACAAAAAGCAAAACAGACGTATGATCCCATTACGTTTTGTACTAACCCCCATCGCTATTATCTTACTGGCGATTATTAGTTTGATTATTTTTGCTATTTTATCACCTAAACCAGCGAAAAAACCGGCCATCATCAAAGCACCACTGGTCGAGGTCAGAGAGATTGAAAGGCAAAATGTTAGGTTTGTTATTAGCAGTCAAGGTAGTGTTTTGCCGCGAACACAAACTAATTTAGTGTCGGAGGTTTCAGGGCAAATAATCTCAGTTAACGACAAGTTTAATGTTGGTGGTTTTTTTAACAAAGGCGAAGTATTACTGACTATTGACGACAGTAGCTATCAAGTAAGCTTATTACAGGCACAGTCGAGGCTAGATGCAGCCAAAGCGGCATTGGTTGAAGAGCAAGCAAGAAAAGATCAAGCAGAAGATGAGTGGCAACTAACCGGAAAGGCAGTGTCTGATGCACCAATACTCGCTTTACGTTTACCGCAATTACAAAAAGCGAAAGCAGATGTTAAAGCCGCAATGGCAGATGTTGCTGACGCGGAGCTGAAACTTGCTCGCACTAAAATTACCGCCCCGTATGACGCGATAGTTAAAGAGAAGCAAGTTGATATTGGCCAATATGTCAGCATGGGCTCTACGTTGGCAAAAACATTTGCGGTTGATTATGCCGAAGTAAGGCTACCAATCAAACAACGCGATGTTGGCTTTTTGAATTTACCTAAAATTAACCAAAGTGAAGGTCAGCTTTCCAAAGTTGAGATTTTTTATCAACTGTCTGGCAGCGAGCATAGTTGGGCATCACACTTAACGCGTTATGAAGGTGAGGTTGATAGTCGCAGTAGAGTACATTACGTCATAGCGCAAGTTGATGATCCATATGGGGTATTGTCATCAAACGAGCGAAAAGAATTACGTATAGGCACATTTGTAAATGCGAATATTTCCGGCAAAGAACTCAGCGATATAGTGGTTATTCCTCGAGATGCTTTACATGGCGCAAGTAAACTTTATTTGGTCGATGCAGATAATAAACTCCATATTCAAGAAATTAATATTTTACGCAACGACGCTAATTATGTGTATAGCCGTGACAGCTTTAGCGAAGGACATCGCTTAGTGACAACACAAATGGAAACGCCTGTTGAAGGCATGGCTGTACGTGTTGCTGGTGAACAAGAAACGCTGCAAAAAACAGGTGATACAAATAGTATTACTGATGCACAAGGTAATGACTCATGAGTGAGTTTAATCATAGTGCTAAAAAACAGCAACATACCGGTATAATTGCTTGGTTTACCCATAACAGCGTTGCAGCTAACCTGTTGATGGTGTTTATTTTAGTTTCAGGCTACTTCTCTTATCAGGGCATTAATAAAAAAATGTTTCCTGAATTTAACGCCAATAGCATTCAAGTTATGGTGCCGCATTTGGGCGCTGCACCAGAAGAAGTTGAACAATCAGTTATTCTCAAAGTTGAAGAGTCATTAGAAGATATAGAAGGTATAAAGCGTATTACCGCTGTCGCTAGAGAAGGCATAGGTATTATTACTATTGAGTTGCAGTCGGGCTATTCAATGTCTGAAAAGCTTGATGAAGTGCAAATGCAAGTTGATGCCATTACAACGTTCCCTGAGCAAGCTGAAAAACCTATTGTTACTAAGCAAGAATTCAAAGGTCAGGTGATGTGGCTGTCAGTTAGTGGCCCAATGGAGCGACGAGCTAGACAAGTCATGGCACAAAATATTCGCGATGAAATCATGGCCCTGCCCAGTGTTAATAGTGCAGAGCTAGTTGGTAACCGTGATTATGAAATTAGCATTGAAGTATCGGAAGAACAACTGCAACAATACCAACTAACTTTTGATGAAATCACCCAAGCTATTCGAAGCTCTTCAGTTGACATGCCAGGCGGCACGATAAAAACTCGTGGTGGCGATATTTTACTACGTGCAGAAGGGCAAGCGTATACCGGCCATGAATATGGCGACTTAGTGTTACGCACCGATGCTGACGGTACCCGTTTGGTGCTGTCAGATATTGCCAACATTAAAGATGGCTTTGTTGAACAAGAAGACTTTGCTACTTTCGATGATGAAAACACCTCAAGTATTATGGTGCAATCAACCGGCGATCAAAACGATTTAGAAATTGCCGCACAAGTACGAGGTTACGTAGCTGAAAAAAATCAGCAATTGCCGCAAGGCGCAAAGTTAACCGTTTGGGGCGATAGCTCTTATTACCTTTCTGAACGCCTAGACATGATGATTGATAATATGTTGATGGGCGCGTTTTTAGTTTTTATTGTTTTGGCCTTATTTTTGCGCATAAAAATCGCCTTTTGGGTCATGTTAGGTATTCCTATTAGCTTTTTTGGTGCCTTGTTGATGATGCCGTTGTTAGGAGAATGGTCAGTATCAATAAATATGCTGAGCTTGTTTGCCTTTATCATGGTACTGGGGATTGTTGTTGATGATGCCATTGTCATTGGTGAAAGTGCTTATGCTGAAATCGAAAAATACGGACACTCTCGAGATAATATTATCAGTGGCACCATGCGAGTGGCCATGCCAGCCACCTTTGGGGTGCTTACCACCATAGCGGCTTTTACACCGTTATTGTTTATTGATGCCACCTTTGCTGCTTTCTTTCGCTCTATTTCAATCGTGGTTAGCTTTTGCCTAATTTTTTCTTTAATCGAATCAAAGTGGATATTACCCGCACATTTAGCGCACATGAAATATGTGCCACTTACGGCTGACAACGCCAATGTGCTCGAGCGCTTTCAAATGCGCTTTAAAGAGAAGTTAGATAACTTTATTCACTCGGTTTACAAGCCAATGCTTGAACGCGCTTTAGTTGCACGTTACAACACCATGGCAGCCTTTGTCGCCATCTTAATTTTAGCCATCAGCCTAATTGTTGGCTCTTTTGTTAAATTAGAAGTGTTTCCTAATATTCCCAGCGACTTTATTCAGGGCAATATTACGATGATTGACGGCTCAGCTGCACATCAGCGTAATAAGGCGATAGCGCGAGTTGAACAAGCCATCAGAAAAGTCTCTAAAGACAATACCTATGAAGGTGTCAGCTTTATTAAGCATAAAATGATTTTCACCAATGGTAATACCAGCGCTAGCGTGTTGTTAGAGTTAGTAAAACCGGACCAGCGCGAACTAAACGCTTATGAAATAGAAAAATTATGGCGTGACGAAATAGGTGAAATTCCGGGTACTAAAGAACTGCGATTTTTTGCTGGCACTAATGCCGGCGGTGGCGCAGCAATTGAATTTCAATTAACAGGGCAAAATGACACTGAACTAGAAGCCGCAGCTGAAGCCATACAAGGGCAGTTAAATAGTTACGACGGTGTTTATGATGTGCGTCACTCTTTTAGTCGTGGTAGCCAAGAAATTAAACTCAGTATTAAGCCTGAAGCAGAAGTGCTTGGTTTAACGTTATCAAGCTTAGCTCGACAAGTAAGACAAGCTTTTTATGGTGATGAAGCGCAGCGTATTCAGCGCGGACGCGACGAGTTGAAAGTAATGGTGCGCTATCCTGAAGAAGACAGATTGTCGGTATCAGACCTAGAAGAAATGTGGATCAGAACACCAAGTGGCGAACAAGTGCCGTTTTATCAAGTAGCAGATATAACAATAGGCCAAGGGTTTTCAAGCATTACACGTATTAATCAAAAACGCTCTATTACTATTTCTGCTGATATTGACAATGAAAAGGTAGAATCAAGAAAAGTTGTTACTGAAATGAATGAGCAATACATTCCTGAAATTTTAGCTGATTACCCAAGTGTTAATTACGGCGTTGAAGGAGCGAGTAAAGACCAAGCTGACTTCTTATCGCAATTAGGTTTTGCTGCTATCGGTGCCTTGTTTTTGATTTATGGTTTAATCGCCATTCCAACTAAATCATACAGCCAACCTTTAGTGATCATGTCGGTTATCCCGTTTGGTATCATCGGCGCAATTATTGGCCATTGGCTACTCGGACGCACCATTAACATGATGTCGATGTTTGGTTTTATTGCCTTAACCGGGGTTGTGGTTAACGACAGTTTGATCATGGTCGATTTTATCAATAAAGCCAAAGGCTCAGGCAAGCGCATGTTTGATATTGTCAGCGAGGCCGGCACACAAAGATTCAGAGCGATACTATTAACATCATTAACAACGTTTTTTGGTATTTTCCCGTTGTATTTTGAACAAAGCTTACAAGCGCAGTTTATTATACCCATGGCAATATCATTAGGCTTTGGCATTGTTTTCGCTACAGTGATCACGCTATTTTTAATTCCCGCGCTGTACTTAATTAAAGAAGATATCGCGAATCTATTTAGTCGACGACAACCATTGGAGACCGATATAAAGTCTTATTAAGCTACTCTATAAAGCTACAGACTTGAATTTTTGTCTTCACAGTACAAGTAACGGTATGTTATCGGTTAGATAGCATACCGTTTTTTATTTATGCAATGACGTGATTGGTCAGAAGAATTACCAACCTAGCGAGCTAAGCCAACTGATAATTTCTTTCGCTAAGGTTTTTTTCGGATAATAACCCGTTACCCTATTGTTTAATTGCTTTTGTCGATAAGAGGCTTTCATTTCTCTTTTGGCGGAGTCTTTTCTCAGCTTTGCATTGGCAAGTACTAAGCGATTATCTCGCTTTAAATATAAATCGAGTATCGGATAGTCAGTTAAGGCCAGTTGTTGAGCTATTTTATTATTCTCAGCTATGGTAGGCATATAACTACTGAGCATGACCAGTGCACTAGGCATGGCAAGTAAGTTTTGTTGATAAACATCGAGCATGAGTGCAGCATGACTGCCTTCAGCAACAATGATAATGACTCCAGGGTAGTTTTTTGCCTGCTCGATAACAGCAAGCATAATATCAGCCATTTTTTTACTATATAGCGCTATTTTTTCACTGTTTTCAGTCTCACGCTCTTTTGCTAGTAAGGCCTGTGACGGGTAGTTTTCAGGCTTATGAGGAGGGTGTAAAGTAATCGTGGTCCAGCCATATTTGGGGATATCTGTACGTAATTGATTCAGTGCATTGGGTGTTGCAATACTTTGTTGCCAGTCGGGAATTAACACCATTACCCCTTTATTAACCGGTGTTGTGTGCTTATTGATCGCAATAAGGTATTTATCACTACCGACAAGTATAGGAGTAACTTGTTCTTCAGTTAGATAGTGCTCTATGTCTTGTTGCTGTTGTGTAAATGCGTTGACCGGCGGGTTAATCACCACTTGGTGTTGATGGTTATCTTTATCCGATTCTGTTGGCTCAGAGTTGTTTGTTGCGGCGTTATTTTCACTGCTTTTTGCCGTTTTACCTGGTTCTTGTGTAGCCTTATCACCATTGGTTGCTTTTTCTTCTTGGGCACCGACAAACGCTAATGAGGCTGGAGTGTTTATAATTAAGCATAGGGCCGTTAATAGGATAAATAAAAATGCCGGTGGTGTTTTTAAGCGCATAAAAAGCTAGGTTCCTATAACAGGTGAGCAATTAACAAAGCATACAGACTTATTATCGACAAAACCTGTGATTTCTTTAAACAACTTAACGGCCAAGCCGAATTAATGCTAATAGTTTTAGTCAAAAGGGCAGGCTTTGGTAAATGTTAAGGTTTGCCCGCTAACCGGATGACTAATTTGTAGCATTTGTGCATGTAATTGCAACCGATTACTGCTGGTTAAGGCTTGTTCATGAGCATAAAGCCTATCACCTAGTATCGGATGCCCGAGAGATAGCATATGTACACGTAGTTGGTGTGAACGCCCTGTTACGGGAGTTAGTTCGACTAATGTTGTGATCTGGTTATCTTCATTTTCACCATAACTTAATACGCTATAGTGCGTTAGTGAGGCTTTGCCATGTTCATAATCAACTTTCTGTTTTGGCCTATTCGGCCAATCACAAATTAGCGGCTCTTCAACACTGCCCTCTTTTTTCTCGACTTTGCCAAACACACGAGCAACATAGCTTTTTTGTGTTAATCTTTTTTCAAACTGGCGACTAATGGCAACATGTGCGGGTTTGTTCAGTGCCATTAAAATAATGCCCGAGGTTGCCATATCTAATCGGTGTACCACTGTTGCCGTTGGCAGTACTTTTAACACTCTGTTTTGCAAACAGTCTTGGTGCTCAGGTAAACGTCCCGGTACCGTTAATAAGCCACTAGGCTTATTTAACACCACAATATCATGGTCTTGATAAACAATATCAAGATAAGGGCTCATAGGAGGTTGATAAATAAAGTCAGGGTTAGCAGCCATGTTGATTTTCCTTAGCAATGATAGTTGTTATAACGCTTATGCCGCTTATGAAGATGGTGGTAAGAAAGAGTAAAATGATAAAAATCCGATGCCTAGCTCAATACTAGTGCATCGGAATGGTGCATATGAGATATGCCCTAATTATCAGTGTTAGTTGCTCACTACAATTAAGCGCACGGCTTCAAACTGAATTTGAGCTTTTTCAATATATTCAGCTAAAGCATGCTTTTGCATTGAAATAAAATCAATTTCTTGTTGGCGTACACTCGGGTTAATGGCTTTAAGTGCCGTTAAGCGTTGATGCTCTTCATCCATAGCGACTCGCATGCCAGCTAAGGCTTTTTCTTGAATAGTCACTACTTGCTGCTCAGCATGGGCTTCTGCTTTGGTAACTAGCGGAGAAACTTGGCTTTTCAGCGCTTTAACAAGCTGTAATGCTACTTGTTTTTTAACCGGTGATAATTGTTGATCTAAGACGGCTTCACTTACTTTATCAGCTAAGTCATTACCATTTTTGTCAACAAGTATACGAATAGGTGTGGTTGGCAAATAACGACCTAGTTGTAAATTACTTGGGGCAATTGCTTCTAAAGTGAATATACATTCCAAGAAAAAGGTACCTGCCGGCAAAGCTGGGTTTTTCAAAATACCAATGCTTGAGTTACCTGTTTCATCACTCAATACTAAGTCCATAGCACCACGCACCATCGGGTGATCCCAAGTGATCAGCTGGTAATTTTCTACAGCTAATGCGGTATCACGGTTAAAGGTAATAGTGGTACCGTCTTCCGGTAAACAAGGGAAATTAGTGCAAAGCATGTGCTCAGATGGCTGTAATGCGATAGCATTGTCTGCTTTATCATCTTGCTGAATGCCAAATACATCGAGTAATTGAAACATAAACTGTGGCAAGTGAATTTGTTGGTCAAGCTTTTCGATTTTCTCAACTAAGGCGTGTGCTTTACCTTGTCCTGAAGAGTGCAACTCAAGCAATTTATCACGGCCTGATTCTAAATCTTGTTTGATGGTTAAGTGTTTTTCATGACTTTGTTCAATTAATAGTTGTGCTTCTTTTGAGTCCCAAGCGGCGCTTAATGCAAGATCAAATAACGTTTCACCAAAAGCTTGGTAAACCGCATGGCCAGTAATACAGGTATGTTCAAAAGCGTTTAACGCTTGCTTGTACCATTTAAACAATAAGCTTTGCGCTGAATCTTGAAAATAAGGTACATGTATGCGAATAGTTTCTGTTTGGCCAATACGGTCTAAACGGCCGATGCGTTGCTCAAGTAAGTCAGGGTTTCGAGGTAAATCAAACAATACCAAGTGGTGCGCAAACTGGAAGTTACGCCCTTCACTACCAATTTCAGAACAAAGTAGTACTTGAGCGCTATCTTCATCTTGAGCAAAATAGGCGGCAGCACGATCACGTTCAAAAATGCTTAAACCTTCGTGGAATACTGCAGCACGCATTCCTTCTTTAACACGCAGAGCTGTTTCTAGGTCAATGGCGGTTTGTGCATGGGCACAAATGACTAATACTTTTTCTTTTTTCAACGACTGTAATAAGTCAATTAAATATTCAACGCGAGGGTCAAGATCATACCAATTTTCATGGCTGTCTAAGCCAAATAATATTTCAGGTGTAAAAATAAGTTTTGCTTGCGCTTGCGCGCTTAGATCTTCCGCGACGTTAGATAATAATAATTCGTTAATTGAGTCTTGATAAGCATCAGGCATTGCCAAAGCTGTTGGGTGTAATTCACGACCAGGGAAGCCTTTAATGGTATTTCGGCTGTTACGGAATAATATACGACCTGTACCGTGGCGATCTAATAATTGGTCAAGAATGTGCTGACGTGCATTTTTCTGCTTATTTTGTTCAGCATGATTTATTGCCGCAATATGGGCGCTAACATCTGCTTCTTTTAACAATGTTGTTAATGTTGCAACTTGTTCTTTAGCCAGAGGTTGCTCAGTGACTAAGGTATTTGCGGCATCAGCAACTTCGGTGTAATGCTGCTCTTCTTCAGTAAATTTTTGATAATCGAAGAAGCGGTCAGGATCGAGTAAACGTAAACGAGCGAAATGACTTTCATGACCTAATTGATCCGGCGTTGCTGTGAGCAATAACACGCCAGGAATCGTTTGAGCTAATTGCTCGATACATTGATACTCAATACTGGCATTATCTTGCTGCCAGTTTAAGTGATGGGCTTCATCAACGACCATCAAATCCCATTCTTCATCAATCATCGCTTCGTACCAGCGAGGATTTTTAGTGATAAAACCAAGGTTTACCAGCACTAGTTGTTCAGTGCTAAAAGGGTTTGCATCTTCATCATTGCTGGCGGTTTCTTCACAACGGCTTTCATCAAAAATACTAAATTTTAAGTTGAATCGACGTAACATTTCGACCAACCACTGATGCATTAATGACTCAGGCACTATGATCAATACACGTTTTGCGCGGCCTGTAACAAGTTGCTGATGGATAATTAAACCGGCTTCGATAGTTTTACCTAAACCTACTTCATCGGCTAATAAAACCCGTGGAGCGAAACGACTACCAACTTCTTCAGCGATATAAAGCTGATGAGGAATTAAGCTTACTCGACCACCGCTAAGCCCCATAAGTTCAGATTGTTGTTGGCTAAATTGGTGATGTAAGCAATCTTTACGTAAACGAAACCAATCAAGGCGATCAATTTGGCCATTAAGTAGGCGGTCATGAGGTTTATTAAATTTAATGAAATGATCTATCATCATTTCTTTTATTGATGCTGCTTCGCCGGTATCTTGTCGCACGCCATGATAGGTTAATAAATTATGACTTTCTTCGAAAGATTCAACGGTTAATGACCAACCTTCATGGCTTGGAATGCTATCACCAGTATTAAAAATAACGCGTGTAAGTGGTGCATTGTCTATGGCATATTGTCTTGCATCCCCAGTTGCGGTAAATACGATAGTTACAAAACGACCTTCGACTGCGGTAACCGTACCTAGCCCTTGATCTGACTCACTATCACTAATCCAGCGCTGCCCAGGGTAAAATGTCATAGAAAAACTCCAACTCAATAATTCGCGTAATCATACACGTCAAAAAAAAGGCGCTATAGTATCGTTAATCATAGAAGTGATCATTAAATAATTCCGGAAAAGGGCACTTTTTTTGATTAAAATTTATAGAATTGATTTTTACTGTCTCGAACTTAGCAATTAACAGTTTTTAATCAGTGAATGTTAACTGAAGAAGAATTGGTTTTACTTAATTATATGGACTTTATTATCAGGTGCTTATGGCTAAATTGCCGATACAATACTGTGCTGTAGTGCCGAAAACTGAAATAAACGGTGTGGGTAAAAAGAAATCGTATATCGTTTAGCGGGCGGTCGTCATTAAAGTGTCAAAAAAGTGTTTTATTGTAGCAACATAATTTTTAAATTTGTTTAATAAAGCGACTTGCTTACCAGAAAGTAAACTGTCACAGTAATAATAAGCTTAGTAACGTAAGCGGTTTTTACGATTGTAAAAGCAATAGTAAGAACGAATAGGTAATTAAATTGTTTTGGTTAGATGAGTTACAACTTTTTGTGGTTTCTAGCAGCCGTTTATCACAAGCATGCTGTGGAGCCTTCACTTGGTAAAGGACTTTCATATGACAGCAGAAAAAATTATTTATGTTTTAGATACCAACATATTACTGCACGAACCCTTCGCTTTTCTCTCCTTTAAAGAACATGATGTCGTTGTACCTATGACGGTTTTAGAAGAGTTAGACTCTATCAAAGATCGACAGAAAGACGTGAGTCGTGATGCACGAGTCGCGATCAGAGCGCTTGAAGATATTTTGGTTAATGCTACACCTGAGCAAGTGCTCGCCGGAGTGCAATTACCCCAAAATGATGAATTACACCCTAGCGGTTGTTTATCTATTTTTAATGACTACGCCTTAGAAGAAAGCAAGGTTAAATTATCTTTTAATGAAAATGATAATCGGATAATTAGCTGTGCTATTTTTCTGCAGTCAAAAAATCCTAACAATAAAGTGGTATTAGTTACCAAAGATATCAATATGCGCTTAAAAGCCAAAGGTGCTGGTTTAGCTTATGTTGAAGACTATCGCACTGATCAATTAATTGATGATATTAAATTTTTAACTAAAGGTTATCATGAATTTTCAGGTGACTTTTGGCAGCATGTTGAGAAGTGTGAAAGTGAAACAGAAGGGCGTAATACTACCCATTACATTAAACGTGATGTTTTACCTAACCGCTATATGAATGAATATTTGATTGACGCAGGCGAGCACTTTGCCGCTAAAGTCACTGGTTGGGATAATGAAAATATCGCAATAGCTGATTTGAGCCGTGAGCGTTTGATGGCAAAACAGGCTTGGGGCATTCACCCGAAAAACATTTATCAAGGCATGGCGATGGATGCTTTACTTGATCCGACCATTGATTTAGTCATTTTGACAGGGCCAGCAGGGTGCGGTAAAACGGGTATTACGTCAACAATAATATCAATATTTGTGCAGACCTCAGTAAAAATAAAGTCTATAGCTCAGTTTTTACAAAGAAATATTATAAAAAACTTCTCATTCACTAATCAAATTAAGACTCCTTCTAAATTATTCTTAGGAGAGTGTTATGTTTAAAAATAAAATAATTATGGATTTAACTAGTAGTCACGGATTAATAAAAAATAATCTTGAGGTAAATCAATAATGAAAAATTCAAACGAAAATAGAAATCCACGTGTACTCGATACATCAGCTTTAGTACATGATCCTAAGAGTCTCTTAGCATACAGAGATGATATATATATCTGTCTAACCGTGCTTGAAGAACTAGACAATTTAAAAGAACGAACTGATAAAAATGTATCTCAAGATGCTCGTGCAGTCATTAGAATGCTAGAGGACATCATTAATGGTCATTCATCTGAAGAGATGGAGCAGGGAATTGATTTACCGTCAACTGAGACAGCTAAGCGCGGTAAATTATTCATTGGTATTGATACTCAGATAGACTTTGCTAAAGAGTTAAAGCATGCAATCGGTAGTGATGCTGATAACCGTATTATCAATTACGCACTTCATTTGCAAAATACATTAAAGGAAGATGTGTCGATTGTAAGTCGTGATATCAATATGCGCTTAAAGGCACGGACAATTGGTGTTGATGCCGAAGATGTACTTGTCGATAATCAAATTTCGGATGTTGATTTACTCTACACAGGAGTTCAATCATTTACTGGTGACCTGTTTGATCGCTGTGAAGAAGAAAAAGATTTTGCGATGTCTGGAAAGTTATACCGTTTCAATCGTGATATTTTTAACGACGAAGCTCAGCCGAATATGTATTGGTATGATGAAGTTGGTCACGTTGGGAAAATAAAGGAAGTAACTGATGAACATATCTTTACGACATTACTTCAAAGAAAACCTGAAAAAATATGGGGAATACTTCCTAAGAATCAACGTCAAGCAGTCGCTTTAGATCAACTTACCGATCCTGATTTTGATCTAAATATCATCCTTGGCCCTGCGGGTTCCGGTAAAACTTTTTTAGCGATTGCGGCTGGGTTACACCAAGTTCTTGAATTAAAACAATATAAAAAAATCGTTGTCGTGAGAAGTCGAGATTTCATGGATGATGATCCGGGCTTCCTCCCAGGTGATCTAACTGAAAAATCATTACCTTTGTTAGCTGGTGTTACAGATGCTTTGATTTCAATGCATTCAGACGATGAAGATGATGAAAAGAGTACTCGCGCTACTGTCGAACATATTATCGATAGAGCTAATATAGAGTTTACTTCCATGGCTTATTTTAGAGGTAGATCAATTGATGATGCCGTTCTCATTATTGATGAAGCTCAGAATATGACGAGAGCGCAAATGAAAGGAATGCTTAGTCGCGGTGGTAAAAACTGCCGAACTATCGTACTTGGAAATCTTGCGCAAATTGATGATAGGTTCGTTACTCCTGCATCATCAGGAGCTAGTGCAGCAGTTAATATCTATCGTAACTATGAAAAAGGTAGTGTTTTGATATTTGATGAAGTTGAAAGAAGTTCTCTAGCTGATTTCACAGAAAAGAATTTTTAGACCTAATTAACAATTGATTTAAATATGTAATAACAGCCATAGCTTTTAATTAAGCTATGGTCTGTTAGAGAGGCCAGCCTCCACCTTAGCAGGCCAAATAGAGTGATGTGATCTAAGTAAAAAGGCGCTGGTTTATTAGGTAGTGAATCAATCTCACACGCGATAAATAATCTTCTTTTGAATGTCATTCAATTTCACTCGTATATTTACCTTTATTTTGTAAATTCAAATCACACTTGTGATAGATAAATCTTGCTCACTTTTTTTAGGTCTGTTTTATTTATAAAACAATGCCAAATGATATTTAGAGTATTTGTTTTTTAGTATAGGTTTCAATATATTAACTATGAGGA
>UEXM01000130.1_pt1 | contig 82456 bp, 72 predicted proteins | sample 1796661 | NCBI WGS metagenome assembly UEXM01 (sample SAMEA4772469, study PRJEB27181) | metagenome | reverse complement strand
ACTCTATAGAGCGTCTATAGAAAGGGGTACTGAGCCATAGCACGACCCCATAGCACAGCCCCATAGCACTCCCTTAGAAGGAGCCATAGCAAGGGTTGACCCCATAGCACTTCTTTTGGGCACGCATAGCGTTCCCAAAAAAAAATACAGAATGGAATTTTTATACAAGGGTGTCCGTGGCTGTGCTATGACAACGCCATTCGATACGGCATGGGCGTTGTTGAAAAATGACCCGTACCCGCTAACACCGGAAGAAAGACTTTACGAAATGAAAATAAAGGCGAATAATTTGGCATGGGTGGCAACTCCACGGCCACCCGATATGACTGATGAAATGTATGAAGATGTAATTGAAGAATCAGCAGAACGAATCCTTGCTGAAATGATTGCTGAAAAGAAAGGGGGTTATTCGTGGCCCAAAAAACATGCGTTCCAAACCACATTTGAAAACGACGGTAGTATAAATCGTGACCCAATGATAACTCAACAACGCAGACAAAATGCAAGAATGGCTCGTGAAAGTAATCGCCGTGAGGCTGTTCCCTCCCGAATTGAAATATCACCTCGAAAAAAAACCCTTCGGCATCCAACGATTACGCATGGTGGAAAAGATTTTTCACTTGTAAATGATGAAGGAAAAATGCTTTCACAAATAGCGGGGTTTGGTAATGATAAATACAACACTCACATCCATGATTTTTACGGTTCAACACGGGAACCATATCGAAGACAGGGTATGTACAGAAAACTGATGCAAGCGTTGATTGGAGCGGGTATTCCTATAAAATCAACTGAACGAAACTACCAATCCAATCCATTTCATCAAAAATTCTTAGAAAGTTTACCACCTAACATTTTAAGTTCGTATGTTGATGAATATGGTAATCCAAGAAATTTGGAACCTTACCTTGAAGGAATGCAACATGCAACTTCAGTGGAAGATTTAAATTTTAACCAACCTCTTGAATACTATCAAAACAAAGTACCGCAGTTCCTTGATGCACAAAGAAAACCCAGTGGATTAAACACAAAAGACTACGGCGCAATTCCTATTGTTAATCAAGCAAATCAAGCAAGAAGTATGGATGAATTGGCTGAACAAGACAGTGCAAAAATCCGAAGAGGTCAAGGTCATGTACCGGAAACCGTTGGAATAGGAACCACACAACCAATGGCAAGAAATACTCAACAAATAACATTGATTCCTCTCTCCGAGCGTAATGATTTTTATGAAAGGCAAAATAACCCGCAGTGATGTATTTACACTGGTTCTTTTAGTGGTCGTATTTATTTCATGGTCATATATCACTGTGAATAATCAAATGTTTCTCAATCGTTAAGTAGTTCTTTCACCTGCGATTAACATGGTCGTCCCTTTCAACCAAGCGTGGATGCTATTGAAACAGCGTGGTCATGAACTTAGTTTACCCGAACCAAAAATGGCATTACCTTTTGGTTTCGACGCATTTAACGGTAAAAGAACTCCACAGGAACTCACCGACATGCGTGTTGATGAAGGAGATAAAACAATTAGGGCTTTTAAAAATTTTAATAGAACAAGTGATGCTCCAACATCAAATGTTTCAAACTTTAAAGACGCTCAAGATGAATTAGATTTCCGTGATATGCAAAGAGATACTATGGAACAATTTCTTAGCAATGCAAGAGCATCACAGAATCGTGAAGGTAACATAGAGGGCATACAAAGAAGGCTTGACCAACAAACTCTTGCCCGCATGGGCCAACAGTCCGAAGCCGATGAAATGGATGCAATGGGTGTGCCGGAAATGGATGAAACAGGTATGCCTATGAGCCGCACACTTAGTGCAAGGCCTCCGCCAAACATCGGTCGAGCCGGTAGCAGTGATATAGGTGAAGAAACCTTCGAGTTATCCAACCCATTCCCTAAACCTGCTGGACAAAATGTTCGTGGTGATTTGATGGATTGGGCCGCTGGCGCAGGTCGAAGAGGTACTGGGAAACCCGCTATGCCGGAAAAAATATACCCCGAAGAAATGATGGAAGAGCCGCTTGAAGGGTTCCACAACAGTCCCGCACCTGCTGATGAAAGTGCACCGACACAAATGGACATGCCAAACACGGTGACCACTTCACCTCGTATGTCGAGAAAGAATAGACCAAATGCGAGCGCACCAACGGCTCGTATGCAAGGTCGAGAAAACAGAAAAGGTCTTCCTTTCGGTCAATAAGCGAAAAGTTTAATTTCTACACCACACTGTCTCGCAACATGAGTTTGTGGATTTATTTCGGGCTTGCTTTTATTGCCGGTTTTGCTTTTGTTTGGTTTACTTTTGACGACATCGGTAGCGATGTTGTTTATTTCACCAGTAAAGAAGAACTGGAAGAAGGGTGCTGGAACGGTATGAGGAAGGGAATCGAATGAATGTGACCGTGTACGAGGTTGGTCCTCGTGACGGTTTGCAATCATTGAAGCAAATAATCCCATCGAGCCAAAAAATAAAACTCATTGATGCGTTATACGACGCCGGTTTAACAGAAATCGAAGAAGTGAGTTTCGCACACCCGAAACTTGTGCCGCAAATGGCTGATGCCGAAGATGTGTTTCAGCGTGGCGGTGCGCTTGTGATGAATAAGCGTGGCTACGATAGGGCGATAGCGATTGGTGCTGAAAAAATAAACATCGTTATCAGTCCGTGTGAAACCTTCAACATGAAGAACATGCGAAAAACCCGAAGTGAACTCGTGTTGATGTACAAGACATTCTTGGACAAGACGCCAAAAGAAAATGTTCGGGTCTACATCAGCATGGCATTCGGCTCGCCGTTCAGTGGTCAAGTTTCCCCATTAACCATGCTTTCATGCATCCGTGATGCCAAAATGTTTGGAAAAACGGTAGTTTTCGCTGATACAGTAGGGGTAGGGTCAAGAGAAGAAGTAAAACTGTGGTCCGAGATGGCCCTGCTCGAAGGTATGACTCCCGCACTGCATCTACATCACAAAGGTGACGAAGAAAAAGCGTTGCAACTAATTCGTGCAGGTTTGTTGAATGGTGTTCGTGAGTTTGACTCAAGCATCGGTGGACTTGGCGGTTGTCCGTTTGTTGACAATAGCGGCGCAAACCTGTCAACTGAAACGCTGGTGTTACATCTCAATGTTTGGGGATTTGAAACTGGGGTCAATCTTGATAGTTTGAAGAAAGCCACAAAGATTGCTCGTCAAATAAAACTCAATGATAAAGACCATAAAATAGTGGCACAGTAGGCCGCTCGACTGTCTTTGGCATATCCTCAAAGTGTTTGTCTGTTAAGAGTTTGACGACATTTTCCATATCGGGGTGAATGTTTTCGATAAGTGTACCCTCGTTGGTATCGGTCATTTTGTGTTGACGGTCGATGGTTTGAAGGTCACCTCGTAGTGCCTCGGTGATTTGGTGTGGGAGTTGAAGTTCACCTTTGAGCAAACGCCAAGCGAGGTTCATTGGTTCACCAGTTTCAAAAAGTGCTGACGCTTCGGGTGGAAGTGGTGGATAACCAACACCACCGTAGTAATTCCCTTCCCAAAGATATAAGCCGTTTCCGAGATGCATAGGTGCTTGTACTTCCTTTTCCTTTTCTTCTTCCTCTTGCAATGACTGTTGTTGTGCAAGGTGTCGCTCATAATCTCGTCGCAATCTACCGTCCGGTTCAGCAATAAGCGGATTGGTATATTCATCAGCGTATGGACTTAATGCTTGGACTCGTTGTTTTGCATCTGCTGGTTTCATACTTCGACCAAGCCCTTCTTCCTGCATTTCCTTAAAATTGATTGGTTGCATAAAATCATCCTCAAAATGGCGTTTATCTGCATGTCTTTGAACAATATTTTTATTACGCTGTTGTTGTGAAATACCCTGCCTTTGTCCCAAAGGAGGTGAATCACCGGAATAATCTAAATGATATTCATTTTCAGTGAAAAGAGGATAATGTTCGTGTGAATATAAATTTGAAATGTGGGTGACTGGAATTGTTTGCCTGTTTCCTGCTCCTATGTTTCCATCTGCTACGGTCAAAATGTTGGCTTTTGGATTGTCGGATTTTTCATCATAGTAGTGTCCTACAGCGAACACAGGATGATACCCCCTGTGTTTTTGTCCCCTGTCGGTTTTAACTTGACTTACTATTGGCTCATCAGTTGTTAGCAAAGGGAAAGTTAGGCCCGGAAAATTATCGGGGTCGGTATTATTCGGTGCCCGCTGTTTTTCATTCATTTGTGATAGTAAATCGGGATGTTTTTGTAGAATTAAATCCAAATACGCCATTGCGAGGTCGTGTGGTGTCAATCCTTCTGCACCTTTTGGCATCTCTTGACCTTGTTTGTACCGTTGGTTAAAACGGTCATGGTAATGCCTTATGTCACGGTTTCCAACATGCGTTTTTGTTTTCTTTGCGTGTTCAATAATTGATTTTTTATCAAGACCTTCAAACCCACCAGCCCATGACCACGCTTTCAGCAATTGCCATGACATATCCATCGGTTCACCCGTGGCGATTTGCGAGCCATGTTTGGCTTTTTCGGCCATTTGTTGGCCTCTTTCTTCCATTGAGGCATGTGCTTGACGATTTTGTTCAGCAACCTTATCACCAGCGGATTCAGCAAGGTTTTTTGGTGCGTTAGCAAGATTTTTTCCTGCTTGTTCTGCGGCGGCACCTTTTACCTTATCAACAAATGTTGACCCTGCAACCGCTTTTGCGCCTTCTTTTACAGCCTTTCCACCAAACATTCGTGTAGCGGCTCCCACAACGGGGGCGATAAATTGGGCATACTTGCGTATAGCAACTCGCCCCCTCATAGTTTTGCGATGTGTCGTTATGTCTTTAAGTTAATTGACCATGAGTTAATCATGGCGGGGGTTGCGGTACGCAAGGCTGATGACCCCTCTTTGCAAGATGAGTTAGACCAAAGGTACGCCCAACTACCACCGGAGTTTTTACCCACTGCACAACAAATTCAAGACACCATTAGTGATACTGGTATCGCAAGAACACCTCAAGAGTTTGAGCAAACTGAACCTTTGGGTGGTAAAAACGAAAGCGGAAGAGGTGGTTATACAGCAAGAAGGTATCTTCATCGTTTAGCCACGGAAGGTGCTCTTGCAGAAGGCCTTGTGCGAAGAAAATTTCCATTACTCGATGAATATAATGTCGATGCGACAAAACTACCTGTGTTGAGAGATTACACTTCCCGTCAAACTACTCTACCCGAACACTTTTTGAGTATGCAAACCGAAGGCCCGCACTTCGATGAGCATGGAAATATATTACCGGGTGCTATTCCTCCTGTGAATGCAATAAAAAGATTAGGTGCAACAGACATAAAAGATATTGGAAGTGCGGGTAATTTTGGACTAAAACCTCTAAAGGATGCAAGAGTGAATTTTGATTGGGAAAAAGGTATTCCAAATTATCGTGACACTTTAATTGATTTAGCACGACAACCCTTATTTCCTGTAAAACATGCAGGATTTGTTTCACCAACTAATTCACGGGATGTAAAGGCGGCGGAAGCGGCTAATGTAGACCCAAGAAATCCAACCGGGTTAGTTGCAATAAGAGGTTTTGGTGCTCCTTCGGACAAAGCATTTTCTCGCAAAGACATGAATGAAGGTAGAGAAGGAATTTACACAGCACCAATACCGCCCGAAAGACTTGTTGGAATACACCGTCAAGGTGGTCTTGATGAAAAAGATGTGAATGAAAACATACTTAATACCGCTTTTGATGATGAAAATATAGTACGGCAAATCAATTTACCGGAAAACATTCCAAAAAGAGATTTTATACTCAATGAAATGAAAAGAGCCGATGCAACTAATGATTTAGCCCAGTTTGAAATAGAAATGGAAACTTTGTATGAAAATGGAGAACTAAGTGAAAAAGAGCGTGATGCCGCTTTAGATTCCTTTGAAATAGGTCGAAAATTACAAAGAAAACGAAATCGTGAAGAATTGCCCGAAGAATGGAATCAAGGCTCGTTTGGATTTAACAACCCCATTTTAACACCCAAAGAAAAGAAGCAATATGAGCGTCAAATAATGGAAATTATGAGTCAAACTCAGGCAGGAAGAAATGCCGGTCCAACTGGAATACAGGAATTGCAAGATTACTTGCGACAAGGGCACAACCCTGCACTTTATCCTCGTCCTGTGAAGAAAGCGTTGCCTCGTCATTGGTCAAAGGATTTTGATACGGTAGAAGAAGCAATGCGAGAGGCACAAGCGGCAAGAATGGCATCAAAACGAGAGTTGGGTAATATAGAAGACATTCCAATCACGCCGGGAACACTTGAATGGGAATTGGGGTTGACAAGAGATGGGAAAGCGAGAAGTTTAATTCCCGGTGTGAGTGCTGGAAGAGTGATTGACCAAGGTTTAGTTGACCAAGGTGGTGCATTTGCTTATCCTGCCCTTCGTCAATCGTTTTTCCCTTCATTACATCCCGAAGTTATGGGAAGAAGAGCAGGTGTTCCAATAGGAAGGGGTAGTGAAAACATGATGATGTTCACAACCGAAAAACCAATGCTACATGCTACCCAAAATGAAGGTAGAGAGCAAACAGAAGCGTTTTACCCCGGAGGGTTTGACCCTGCACAAACTTATTTGCTTTCCGACCCAACAAAGACATTTCGTAGGAATGATTTAGAAGAAGCAAATAGAGCGTTTATGGGAAGAAATGAAAATAATTTCGCAGAAGGTACGGAAGGAGCAGATACTCCTGTTGGTAGAATTGTTGCTCCGATGAGTAATCTTGTGAATAATACACAAAATCCACATACTGTACAACCATGGGGGCGACCTCAAACTGTTGAAGATGTATTCCAGTTAAGCGAACCAATGGAAATCGCTATGCAACTGCTCAAAGAGCGTGTAAGCCCCGAAGCCAAGCGGCACAAGTTGGAGTACGACAAGAAATACGAGTCCAGCCCGGAGCGTGTGAAGTACCGAGAGGAACTTAACCGTGAACGCCGTCGCCGTGGAATCTATGGAAGCCACGACCATAAGGACATTAGTCATACCGAGGGTGGTAAATTGACCCTTGAAGGCGAGCATGAAAACAGGGCACGGCACTTCAAAGACAAGGGAACCCTTCGACATGAGTAAGTATTCACTTACCTCACTTATGTCAAAAGTCAAGTCAACTTTTTGACCATTCTAAATGTCACTTCATTCATAGGTACTACTCTTAATATTATAGTAAGTATAGTAGTAGTAAATAATGACACAAACTGGTTTACTCAAAATAGTGAGTGAAGTTTTGACATAAGTGAAGAAAGCGAAACGCTTATATTGACCATCTTGATGACCACGAGTGAGGACAATGCAACAAGGTAGCGATACATCCGAAGCCGAAATCCGTCTTATGGGCCTAATTCTTGCACAATCAGCACTCGTTGGTTTAGCGATTGGTTTGTTTGATGCAGATATGTGGTTGAACACAGACGATGCGATGGTGAATGGTTTCACTTATGCGATGGCGGCTTTCTTTGTACAAGGAATCGCTTATTATTTCTTTAAAATGTTCTTTGAGCGAAATATGCAAGAGCGAGTCCGAGTTCAAAATCTTGAAAGAGAGCGTCAAGGTAGGTATCGTAACATGCAGTACACCTTTGATAATCGAAGAGCAGAAATGGAACTTCGTATGCAAGAAGCACAACTCGAAGCAGAAATGCGTTGGATGGAAACAAATCCCGGTAAAATGCCTCCATCGTGGGGAGTACCGGGTGGTTCAACTTCACTTGTACAACAACAAGAGAACCTTTTGACAAAGAACCCTCCAACTCATTCTGCAAATTTGAAAAACCCTGTCAATCTTGGAATAAAGGAAGAAGTTCCTCTAACCAAAGACGGAAAACCGGATAAGCGATTCAAGAAAGATTGAGCGGTGATGGTTTGGGTAGAATTTTCAAAACACCTACTGATGATTCAACCGAAGCCACGCTTCGTGCAATGCACACACAAAACACGCTTGACAATTATTACGAAAAAGGCGTAGGGTGGCTACGCACATTTTTATTCAGTAGTTCTGCTGTACTCATTACCAGTTTTTGGGAAATGAAGACAGGAGAGTCAGCATGGGAAAACACGGTGGAATGGGTATGGACAAAGATACAAAATTTAGCAGATTGGTTATGGGGGTTCATAGATGGTTGAGCCAGCAAGTACAGCGGTTGTTGGGGCGATGGTTTGGGGAAAAGCCGCATTCAACGCATGGAAGCCACGCAAAGTCGGCATTTACGGCGCAGGATTAACTGGTAAAACAACCTTGGATAGATACATGACTACTCCGGGTGAAATGGAAGAAATACCCGAAGAAGAGCGCACCACACATTTCAAAATGCTCGGTAGGTTCGTACTACCCAAACCAACACGGAAAAGAATATCTTGGAAGGGAGAAAAGCGTGTAGTCTTTTCTTCCGATATAGGAGGGCAAGAGCGATTTTGGAACTTGTGGGTTGATGATATGGTTAATCGACAGGTCGAATGTATAATTTACATGTTTGATGAAAGGTCGATTAAAGGAGGGGATGAGGCACTACAACAAATTGCTGGATTCAAGTACCTTGTAGACGCCATTGTACACCGACAATATCGCTACAGGAATTTCAAAAGCAGATGGAAGGGAAAAAAATACGCTCCAAAGTTAATCATGCTCGTAGCGAACAAAGCAGATAGGTTCTTTGATGAAACTGCAATGATGTTATGGCAACAGGACCGCATTGGAGAGCACAAGATTTTTGATGCATTCCGAGATGACCTTATTCGATTACAAAAAGCAGGTATTCCTACACGCCGTTCTTTTATGGCTACTCGTATCGGTTGGAATGTAGAACCAACATTAATTTCCCTTTTGACGACATAGGTGATAATATGACAAAAACAACAATAGCATCAGTAGGAAAAACAAGTAACAGTGTTCGTACTGTTATCCCAATGTGGATTGCAGAATTAATGAAGTTGGGTAAAGGCGATAAACTCGATTGGCAATTAATGTGGGATACTGAAACCCAAAAGCACACAATCGAAGTAAAGAAGGTTGAATAAAATGATTAATTTTAACAGACAACAACAACAGCGTTTAGGAGATGCTAATGAAGCCCATCTTTACGCTTTAGCACAACAAGGTAACAGCACGCTTTCTCATGCGGCTTTGATGGAACAAGCAACTGCACAACAACAAATGCAAAGCGTTGCGTCCGAAAACAATTTACAAGTACCGAAAGTTAATTTTTATCCTTCACGACATCCCGACCCGAATAAGGCAAGAAGAAAAGACATTAAGCAAGCGTATTCGCTTCTTATGCCATCAAAAAGAAGCATTTTCAATCCAGTTCGTACATTTTTAGGAAGGAAGTACAGATATGACAAGCAAACAAATGTTTGTGTTGTAGATGGTTGTGATTGTGCACAATTAATTCAATACGATAACTTGTATGCTAAAATTACTGATGAAGAAACAGGAAGAAATCTTTGGGAAATGTATTGGAGAAACCCTGTAACTGGTGAAGCAGAAGCGTTTATTGCAAAAGATAAAGTAACAAACGGAAGGAAAATGAGAGGTACATACTGTCCCGAACATTTACATCTTTATCACTTGCTATGCAAGTGGGAAGCGGAAGATGAAAAAGTAAGAGAGTCTAATCCTCGCCGCCTTCGTGACCATGTGAAGCGTGGTGTAAGCGTAGTGACAGTTCCAGTAGCGTCAATTGCCAAGAAAGACCCTACACCACCTATGCTTGAGAAGTATGAGCCGTTTTTTGCAGAACTGATGAGGGATTCAAAGAAAACGAATGGTATCAGTTTAATTCACTACCAAAACCCTGTGAGTAAACAAAACGATGTTACAATGGTTGTGTTTGATTTGCGTATTTTTGAGCATGAGATGGCTATGATGAATCAACCAACAGCCGCCTTCCAAAACATGATGGGTCTGCAAAACACTCTTGAACAAGAACCGCTTGGAGTAAGTGAGTGAGATGTTAGGACTTGGCAATAACAATCAAACGCCTATGAATACTGGTGCCTTAAATTTAGGCGTATCCGCTCAACAACCTATGATGCAACAGCAACAATGGGGTCAACAACCATCACCCTTTGGGGCGATGGGTGCATCTCCCTTTATGCAAGGAATGACTGGCGGTGCATCTAATCAATGGGGTCAACAACCAGTTGCCCCACCAAGTGAAATTGAAATGCAAATCATGTTGTTGCGTGGAATTGTACCTGTTGATAGATTCTTGGCCAGTCAACAAATGGCTACTCTTGTTCAGTTGCTAAACAATTTGATGAGTTTCAGTGTACTCGAAGTGATGAAAAACGCAGTTTTCATTGAAGATGGAGATGGAAACCTCAAAATGGATATTACACAACTTCCCTCTCACTTGCAAACAATGAGTGCTGAGAATATCAAAGCGGATTTTAATACACTACAAAGTACCGCACAGCAAAACATTTCCACAGCAGAAGGCACACAGCAACAAATTGCTATGATGGCACAACAATCGCTTATGGGTGGAGCACTTTCAGCGGCTTTGGCTGATGAAGGAATGATGGAAAAAGTCGGTGGCGGTGTAGGTAGCGTTGCACGAGGACTTATGGGGTTGAGATGATGGATAAATACACAGGTCAATTCACACAATCGTTTTCAACAACAGCACTTGATGTGTTAAATCCAAGCAGAAGTATTATTGTTGATATGATAATGGTACAAATTCTTTCGGCAATCGTTGTGTTATCTATGCTGTTGGTTTTCAAAGGTGGAGAAATAGGACAGCAGAATGCATCCTATTTACTCGTTGGATTATTCGCTACCGTGTTATTCTTGAGTGCTGTGTACTCACGAATTACGAGAGGCTGATGGCCATTTTTTTAACGGACATTTTGAACTGCTAAGTGATGCTTTCGTTTTTATTCCGCATCCACACATGTCACACCTCCGATTCTCTCCGCCATAAGGACACGAAGCACATATTCTCATTCGCTCTTCTCGAATAATAATCGGGGCGTATCGTCCATTTACAGTGTCTTTCAAAGCCGTAGTAAGGCTTTTCATCGTTTCAAATGATAAGGGTATTTTTGCTATCCTTGGTCGTCTTCCCATGGTCCCACTAATTTTGTTTAATTCGCAATCGTTTTTAGTGTGTGCTACTTAACACCCACATGGCGGGAGAGAAAGTGGTGAAACGCTCCTGCTCTTTTTGCGTTCATGAAGAGCGAGATTCTCTTGAAGAACAAATGCTTCAAGGTATGATTTCCGCTAAACAACTGGACAAAGATATGGGATGGAGAACAAACACCTCCGACCGTCATTATCGCAATCACATGGGAGAGTATCACATGGCTTCTAACACTGATTGTGCGTTATGCACTACACCTATTCGTGGTGATTACGAAAGAGCGTATTTTGATGATGGGAGTGTGAGTGCGGCTATTGCCGAAGAACTTGGAATTTCCGAAGACAATGTGTATCATCACATGAGGCATCACTTCCAGCCTCTTGTACAGAAGTCTGCCGCTGTTGAAGTGGCACTTGTGGCAGGTCAAGAGATTAATTTACTGCGTTCTAATGCGGAAAAGTTAAATCATAAACTAAGTGAATTGATGGATGAGGGTACTGTACATGAAGACGGGTTTGTTCGTGATGCTGTTGCTCTTCACAAAGAAGTTCGTGAAACAGTCAAAGACCTCCTTCGCTTCCAAGACCAATGGGGAGCAAAGAGTGACGGTCAACAAGTCAATCAAACATTCAACATTCTACAGGTTGAGTTGGGCAAAGAAAGCCCCGAAACTTGGATGAGAATTAAAAAGCAACTTCAAGAAAATGCGGGGGTCTAAACATGCCAATGGGTCGAGGCTCGGACACACGGATGTATGCACCTCGTAGTGAGTCCGACAAATTGTATTCATCAGCAAATGAAGACGAGGATAAGTACAATCCTGCTTCACCCGAATACAATGATAAAAAGCGTGATGAAAAGAAGCGCAAGGAAGAAGAGAAGAAAGCACAGCGTTCTAAAATCAAGCATATCAAAATTCGTGCAACCCAAGGACTAAGTGGTGAAGAAGCACCTACACCGTTGGATGATGGTAACAAGCGTGATGATGAGCGTGAAATGGGACTACAAGGTGGCCCTGCTGGTAGCCGTGGACATATGCTTGACCTTGCTACAGGTGCAAAGTCGGGTACTGGTTCAGCCATGAGTCCGGGCCTTCCAATCGCTATGAGCGAGCCGATGGAGAATGCTTGGAGTGAGTTGCTCAAGCGAGAAACACCACGCACTATCGCAGGGAGACGCAAGCGTGAAGCACGACAACAATTCCGGCCATCAACTGGACAATTCAAGGCACCTCCGGGCGGTATGAGTGGTGGAGTAGGGGCAACTATGCGCCGCTTCAAAGCACATATGCGTGGTATCAAAGGTGGAAAAAAGACAGGATTGATGAAACCACACTTGGCTGTTGAAATGAGTCACCGTGGTATCCAAACCAAACAACCACTTTCTAAAGACCCGCAAAAATACACAGCATATCGAGGACAATCCGAGGCTCGTAAAATTTTGGGTAATGTTCGTACTCCTTTTTCTCCACACGCACGATTTGGTGCCCGTTCTAACATGGCGGGTCCAACGGGTGCAGGTCGTCTTAGCGGCTTGATGCCAAATCAAAGAGGTTTGATGAGTCGTCCGTCTGTCCGTCGTATGCGTGTTCGACGCCCTCGTATGCCTCGTATGAACGCACCGACCCCGCCTACTCCACCGGGTATGCCAGCAGTGCAATCAAGTGTACCAAGTGTACCAGCACCATCATCATCTATTATGATGAGCGAAGAGCGTTATCGAAGTGAAATACTCAAAGCACGAAACAGTTTACACCGCATTGAATTGCTGAATCTCATGCGAAGACTCATACAAGCAAAAGAGCGTGAGGCTAAAATTAAGAAAAACCTTACTGCTACTGACTCCGCACAACTGCCCGGACACCCCGTTGGAGTAAAACCAACAGATGATGAAGACCCTCAAGGTCCAACGGAAAATCTTGAAACTGATGCAAAAACATTCGGACTTGACCCTGCAAGCGCACTTGTAGGCCGTGGGGGAAGAACGGCGTGATTCGAGTAGGGCGTTCATTCAAGAAAGCGGAGAGCGTTACTGCTTACCTGCAAGGTGGAAAGCGTTTGTTGCGAAACCCACCTCCACAAGCGTTTAGGCCAACAGGTGAAATGGATTATCCGGCGTTTGCTCATGATGGTGAGCAAATACTACCGGGTGAATGGGTAAAAGGTCCACACGACGAGCATGTTTTTGATACAGGTTTCGCTCAACATCGACACGGTATTGACGCAATAATTCACAAAGTGGGTGAGTTTCTTCGTGCGAGAGGAATAAAAGTACCTGCGAAAGATGTAATTCAACATGCAATCGAACAATTCAATGACAATCACACACATGCCGACGAACACGAATTGGCGCATGTGGATTCGGAAGAATGGAGGAAACTTCGTGCGTCTGTTTTACCTGCTGGTGATTCGGCATACAATTCCGAAACCAATGAGGTAACACATACTCGCCCTGTAAGAACGCAAGGTGGTACAAAAATTACCAATTACACAAATAAAAATTACCAAGATAACCAACATGGTCGATTTATTGAATCGTATTCCAATCCAATGCATTTTGAAATCATTCGTGCTCTTGAGCAACTGGGTGTACCAACCAGTGAAATTAATCAAGGTTTGAAATTCCTTCGTTATCCGTATTTACCTGCTGAACAATTGGTTCAATCAGCAGGTAAATTTGGAAAGGTTATTCGTAATCACAAACCACATGGTAATGAAATTACACAGCGAATGCGTGACCAATCACCCGAAGGTTATTTTGGTGACACAGAAGGAATTTTTAGTTATGAAAACCTACACCATCTTCCCGATGCCTACTTTTATCCAGTAGTAAGTCGAAGTCAAAAACAAAAATCCGGTAAACCGCAAAACTTTGAACAAGAAAGCGGTCTTTACAAACAAGCACAAGCAATGATTGGAAAGGCGTTAGAACAAGGTTTAGACCACATTCCTAACATAAATGTAAGTATCAATACAGGCAGTATAGGTGCACCGCAGATGATTAACAGGCCTCTTCACGAAATCTTAACCACACCCGATTTGCGTGAGACACTTATTCGAGATATGGCTCATGCACCTGCAATGATGTACCTATTTGGTCGTAGTGGACAAGGGAATACTAAGAAATTGTACGACCATATGATGGATAAGTACGGTGAAACAGAAGGAAATCTTTCGGCTGAGGAACAAAGAAAATATCTTCGACAAGGCGAAAAGGGTGGAAAAGGGGTTCATACTATGGCCGCAAACATACATGCGCTTGCTCGTGCATCGGGTAAGGGTTCAAGAGATGGTTACAATCGTTTCAGTGACCATCCAATTACAGAAGAAGAATTGAAACTATTGGGCATGCCATACAGTGAAAATCTTATGGGGCAAGTGGACCGTTATCGCACTGTTATTGAAGCGTTAGCAGACCATCAAGCGAGTGCAATGGGTGGAGAAGTAAAGCGAGGACTTGGTGATATTCCTACCGACCCATACATTGGACCGGAGTTTTCCAACTATCCCGAAATTGACCCTCTTCTTGGTACAATGGATACAGCACTTGAACCACACATGGATGCTTACATGCACGAGGTTCATGATTTTGCACCCACGGATGCGTTTGACCCATCCCTAACACAGTCGCCCGGAAGTGAGGTATCTTCACCGACTCCTATATCCGTACCATCTCCTGCGGAACCGGCTTCTTTTCCTTCGGCACAACCGGGCGGCACCTTTCCTCATACTCCTATGCAACAGTTTCAACAAATTCGCCCACAAATTGGTCAATTTTCTCCCGACCAGTACAGGGAAATGCTTGAAGCGGCAGGTAGACGAAGGCCGCAACCTCTTACAGACGCTCCACTTACTGATGTTGAGCGTCGTTCACAGCAAGCGTTTGCTGACCCACAGCAAACCATGTTGAGCCAGTATTACAAATCAATGGACTCCGTTATGGACGATGTGATGAAGATTATCAAAGGTGGTCGCAGATGAGTAAAGTATTGATTCGTAAGCAACAAGGTATTCAATACCAACAAATGATTGATGCTCCAAAACAACAAAGTAGTTTAAGAAGAGATTTGGCCGCACTTGCTGGTGGGGCTGTGGGTCTTACTCCGCAAGGTAACCAAGGTTTCGTTTCGGGACAAGGGCAAGCAGGAAGACCTACTCGTATGCAAAGACTCGGTGCTGGTGCAAATTTAGCAGGTCGAAATTTAGCCGCCGCATTAACTGGATTATCAACTGCACATTCGCTACAAGGTGGTAATTTAGGGGCTATCGCTTCCGCTCGTGACCAATACCGTGCAAATGTAGGCGGTTTAACTGGCGGGCAACCTACAGAAATGCAAAGAACACAAGACATGGCTACGGAAATGTATAATATTCAAGAACAAGAGCGTTTGCAACAACAAATTCGTAATGTGGCTACTGAAGCACAAAGGTCACTACCACAACAACAACAACCAAATGTTCCTCTTCCTACAAGTGTGCCTAACTCTAATTCTGCGGGACCATCGAGAGTTGCAATAAATCCTCCGCAACAATTAACAGGACCACCAGTATCAACACCCAGTCAAACAATCGAAGACCCTACACGAGCACCACCCAAAGGACCAATACCACTTCCAACAACACCAGCGGCACAACCAGCGGCACAATCAGCGGCACAATCAGCGGCATCAACGGAACAGCCAATACCACCCGAACAACCAGCGCAAGCACCACTACCACCGCCACCACAACCGCCCCCACCTGCACCAGCACCACCGGCTCCGCCAGCACAGCCACCTGCTCCTGCTCCTGCGGCTCCTGCTCCTGTAGCACAGCCACCTGCTCCTGCTCCTGCGGCTCCTGCTACTGTAGCACAGCCACCTGCTCCTGCTCCTGCGGCTCCTGCTACTGTAGCACAGCCACCTGCTCCTGCTCCTGTAGCACAGCCACCTGCTCCTGCTCCTGCTCCTGCGGCTCCTACCCCGGTTGCTGTAAAAAAACCAGTGGAAAACGATTGGACAAAACAAGAAAGTTGGGTGGATGAAGAACCTATGCTCGCAGATAATAGACCAGCAAGAAAAGAAACGATGATAATACCCACGGTAAAACCTATGGGTGGGAACACATGGGAAAATCAATCTTGGGAACCAACTTCCGCTGAAATCCAACGAGAGAAGGAATTTGATGAAAGAGAGCAAGAAAGAAGGTATCAACCACGAAAACTATCTCCAAGACCCGGTGCCCGCCCTGCATCCACTCATGCTGGAAATTTCATACGACCGCCATCAATACCTATGGGTAAAGAACGCCCACGAGTAATAGTAAAACCCCCTGTAAATACTGGTGGTATGGGTTCAAATGCTATGGAAGATACAAAGATACCCACATTAAGAGATAATCCATTTAGCATACTAAATCCGAATGCTGATTTGAGTCCACCAAAAGGTTCCAATCAAGAAAGACTCCAAAGAGAAGAAAGTAATAAGCGAGAAGAAGAAAGTGCTAAGCAGTTTGAAGATATTTTTGGAGGTCATGAATGGAAGGAAAAATACACACCTCACCCATTTGATAAGGTACAAAGGCCGTGGTGGGATACTATTGGTGATGATGTTTTCACCAATAGTTTCACTCAAATGATTTTCAACGAGTTTGGCGACATGCTTCGCAAGGCTGACCCGCATGTAGCAGGATTACTTGCTATGCGTATTTACATGGATAAAATCATGAGGTGATACCTTGAGTGACATGGAAGAATTTATTCACGACATGGACCGAAAAATGTCGGCCAAGTCATTTGAGTATTTTTTTACAGAAATTTTAGGCTTCGATTACTCCGACCACCACAAATCGTGGGACGCTGGTTTGGATGAACACCGCTATTATTGCGTGAAAGCAAGTCGTGACCATGGTAAATCCGTGTTTTTTATGTCATATGCGTTGTGGATTGCCGCTTTCCAACCCAATACACATGTGATGATTTTCTCACACTCTCTTGAACAGACACTTGAACACATGCGTTTCATTCGCAATAACATTGAGGGTACACCTTGTCTTAGGTATCTCATTCCCGAAGGTCGTCCTTGGCGAAAGACCTACTTTGAATTTAACAACGGTAGCCGTATGATGGCAAAGTCAACAGGTGGAGGTACTCGTGGTTTCCACCCAAATGTTGTTGTTTGTGATGACATTCTATGGGGTACAACTGGTACTGAACTACAGCGTGCCGCTGACTGGTTTTATGGTGTTCTATTACCTGTTCTTCACCACACAGGGCGTTTGATGATGGTGGGTACTCCGTTCAGTTATAATGACTTATACTCACAGTTAGAAGAAACAGAAACCTTCCAAGTTGAAACATATCCCGCAATCAACCCACAAGGAGAGGCACTATGGCCCGAACGATGGGACTTAGATTCACTTGAGCAACGGCGACTTTCCATGCCAGCGATTCAATTTTCTCGTGAGTATCTTTGTGAACCTATTCACGATGTTGCGAGTATGTTTCCTAACGATGTATTGGAAAAAGCACGCAACAAAGACCTTGTGTTGCTTGACAGGGCTGATACCGAATTTGATGCAGAAGGTGAAGTGGCAGGTGTCTTTGGTCAACACTTCATTGGATGGGATACAGCGATTGCTTCGGATAAGAACGCTGACTTTACCGCAATGACCGTTATGCGTATGCTACCCAATGAGAATGTCAAACAAATTGTAGGTATCGTGCATGAGCGTGGTATGAGTGGTTTAGCACAGAAAAATCAAATAATGATGCTTAACAACCGATTCCAGCCCGATTTGATTGAACTTGAAGGGAATAACTTCCAGCGTATGTTCCAAGCAGAACTTCTTGAGATGCGACAAGATATACCAATCAAGACTTTTATGACCACTCGCACCCGTAAAGAGAGTTTGTTCATGTCATTACTGATGGCGTTTGAGCAAGGGCAAATTCAAACACCGTATGGTGATAAGCGTAGTCGTGAGTTCACACACAAACTTGAAACGGAATTGAACCGTTTTGGTATGCAAAAGAATGGCAAGTTGGAAAGTGTGGGTACTCACGATGACTTGGCTATGTCGCTTGCTCTTGCTAACTGGGCTACTAAAGAGTTCAAAGGTAGTGTTGTGCTACTTGATGATGTGCTACCCGGCTTTGATGAGTGGATTCGTGGAAAACCACACCGTTCGCACAACGACAGTCCGGCTGATGGGTGGATGATACCGTGATTTTTCCTTTTGACGAATGGGGTTTTTGAAAATGACTTGTGATTGTGGACACTGCGTAGGAATGGAGAATGCGTGGGATTCTTTAGAAAAGAAATTATGTCCCGAAGGAAAAGCCGCCGCAAAAAAGAAATTCGATGTTTACCCATCAGCCTATGCTAATGGTTGGGCTGTTCAATACTGTCGTGGTAAATTCAAGGGTAAGAAAAAAGGAGGTAAGAAGAAATGACTGACATAGATTATGTGATGGCTTTTCTCAAGTCAAAAGAAGATGGGAAACTTCAACTAAAGAAAGACAAGTGTTGCTGTGGAGGCACAAAGAGCACACCGTGTGTTTGTATGATACAAGGGAATGATTGTTCTGCTACTTCTCCTAAGTGTCCTTGTTACGCTTTGATGGACAAGCAAAAGAAATCAATTAAGAAAATGGTTGGTGTGTTTTGAGATGTCACGATGCACCTGTCACGACACCCTAATTGTCAAAAATTTGAACCGATGGTTCAAAGAAAAGTGGGTTGATGTATCACGCAAGGACAAAGATGGCAAGCATCCTCCTTGTGGGCGTGGTAAAGCCAGTAAATCTTCCAAGGGTTATCCTAAGTGTCGCCCTTCTGTCAAAGTATCAAGTAAAACTCCAAAGACCAGCGGCTCTATGTCCGAAGGTCAAAAGAGAGCCGCTACCAAACGCAAGCGTGCAAAAAAGCAGGGTGTTGGTGGCAAACCTACAGTGGTGAAAGCAATGAAAGATAAAAAGAAAGATATGAAGGGCAAGAAAGGTATGGTGATGGTGATTGCCGTTACTGCTAAACCGAAAGGTAAAGATAAAGTGGCTGTAAAGAAAGCAAACGATACATACAAGATGGGTCGTTTAGAACAATGTTACACCTGCGGTAACATGTTTCCCAATCACCGTATGTTGAGTCAACATCAACAACAAATGAGTCATTGATGTAAAAAGATAAAAGACTAAAAGTAAAGGTCAATTGAGTGGTCATTATGTGGGGGAGTTTATTCATTGGTGACGAGTACGATGTACCGTTGACATTTGATGATGAATTTTCCAACACGGTGATTAAGAGCCTTTCTCAACACCCTAATTTTCAACCTTTGGATGTTCCTGTGAAATCTTTACACACTCCTACTGACTTTACTGTTAAGAAAACATTTGCTGAAAATGGTGATGGTTGGTTTGAATCACAATATGGCACAGATGCCAACACTATTATTCGCATGTGTCGCAAAATGCGTAGGCACGATAAGGTCTTCAAATCCGAGTATGACGAAATTATAAACGACATTCGTAAAGTCAAAGCATTAGAAGTAGACACCACGATTAAATCCCTTTCTTGGTCCGATGGTTTTGAGGATGTGATTCGTAACATTGGGCTGAGTGACCGTTCACTCAAATCGTTGCGTAAGTTTGGCGAAGCGAGAAGTACAAGTTTACAAAAAGCATGTCAACAGTATCTCAAAGCACTAACAGTGCTTGAACATCTTAATGGTAAAAGTGACTGGAATTTAGACGACCAACAGAATTGGGTTGATGCAAATCAAATGAAAAAAGATTCACAAAAGATGTGGAAGAACACTTTACATCAAATTGACAATTTGAGTAAACATGATATTCAAGCACTTAATTATGCATCAAAAATTCTTGAAGAAGAGGGTGCTCTTGGAAGCAGGGAAATTATACGAAGAGGATACGGTGTGTTGAATAAATCAATGTCTGTCAATAAAATGTCATCCTTACTCAAAATGTACGGTGAAGAGGTTGATGTGTATAGAGGTGGTGCGAGAGGCACCTTTGTCAAACAAGGACCGAAGGGACTCATTATCAAAGATGCGTGGGCTTACACCGCTGGATTTGTTGATGCGGATGGTAGTATTTTCATTTCCGAAAGAGGTGACCCTCGTGTTACTATCGTTGCCAGTGGAGACAATGGTAAAACTCATTGCGAAGAATTGCAAAAAATGATTGGTTGTGGACGACTTGTTTCGGACCAAAAACTCGCAAAGAATACCATCAAACCTGTTCACCGACTAATTTTTTCCTCTAAAAACGATATTCGTGGAGTATTGAAGGGAATTATACCTCACTTGAAGTTAAAATCGTTGCAAGCGAAGGCGGTATTGAATTATATTGATGAGAAAGATTCAATGAGAAAAACTGAATTGTATCAACTTGTCACTTTTAATAATTGGAAAGAGCATAAAAACAAAGCCACCTCTCTACTTGATAAGTGGGGCTTGAATGCTGACACTATAGGCGGATATGCGGAGGGACTTTGATGGCGGAAGAAGAGGGCAGAATCAGTCGATTTTTATCAGCACTTGGAGGGCCATTCAAGCGTAAAGAAAGCCCTACCCCAACCATGCCGCTATGGACAAGCGGTATTCAAGAACCTGTGATGGCACAAGGAATTACCATTCCAGCACTGTACGCTGTGAGTAACGAGTCGTTGATTCTTCGTACTGTTCTTGCAAAACTTCGACAAGAGATGTTTCGTAGAGGATATTATTGGGAGAAGAAATTTGCTCGAAAATGTACAGTTTGTGAAGAAGAATATCAAAGTGAAGTAGATGTTTGTGCTGAATGTGGGGGTTCTGTGAGAAAACCCGACATTGATGAACTTACTTATCCAAAATGGTTGTTAAAACAGGAAAACAGCATGGAACAATCGTTCATTCATGTGATGAATGAGGTAGAAGGCGACCTAAACATTGTCGATGATGCTTTTATCATACTGGTGAAAGAATACTTCATCGACCCTAAAACAAAGGAAGTGGCTTTCTTCCGTGTTAAAGAAATTATGAGAGGTGACCCAATTTTCATGCGTATTGTTGCTGACAAGCGTGGTGTTCGTGGTGGACGATACAAAATTTGTCTAATTCATCGTGATGAAGTAAAAACACATGCAGAAGATGATACTTGTGAAGTTTGTGGTGCTGACCTTCACGATGTTCATTATGTGAACATGGCGGGAAGTGGAAAAACTCAGTATTTCGTCGCAGGTGAAATTTTGCATGTAAGTAAGTACAAACCTTCCAAACTTTATGGTCGAAGTCCTGTGAACACAATGTGGCGACAAGCCATGACATTGACCGCTATGGACAATTACATTTACACTGCATATCAAAAGAGAAGAATGCCAAAGGGTATTGTGTCGGTTACTACTGATAATCTTGAGTCAATGAAGTCGTTTTGGAAATCAGTTGATGAAAAGATGGAGCGTGACCCGCACTATGTTCCAAAAGTGGGTATTGAATCGTCTTCCGGTCGTGGTGGTGTGAACTGGATTAAGTTCATGGATACCCTTGAAGAAATGCAGTATATTGCTGTCCGTGACGAAATACGAAATCGTATTGCCGCCTTCTATGGTGTGTCAAGTGTTTTTATGGTCGATGCAGGAAAATCGGGTGGATTAAATAACGATGGTATGCAAATTCTTGTGACAAATAGGGCTGTAGAATTTGGTCAAAAAGTGTACACAGAAGTTCTTTTCCCTCGAATGCTTAAGGAAATGAGTGTTAATGATTGGAAGTTGACACTCTATCCAAATGAAGAAGAAGATGAAATCACTCGACTACGCCGTGACTCGGAAGAACTCAATGTGGCACAAAGAATGGCTCAACTTGGATTTATGCCCGAACTCATTGAAGACACGGCCAACCGAGACATCCGTTTCACTTACAAGCGTCCCGAACCACAACCTCAGCAACAAGCACCACCTCCGGGTATGCCTCCGGGTATGCCTCCGGGTATGCCTCCGGGTATGCCTCCGGGTATGCCTCCGGGCGGAGCACCACCAATGATGCCTCCACAACAAAGAGGACCGCAAATGCCACCGCAACTCGCTCAACAAATTATGCCACCCCCTCAACCCGGTGGACAAGGTGTAGGACTTCGTAATCGAGGACCTGCGGCCCCGCAAAGGAGGACCAGTATGGGTAGCGGAGCACCGTTTTCAAATGTACAACAAAGAGGGCCGGAGCCTTCTATGCAACAAAATTTGAGCAATGCTCTTTTGAATGCAAGACGCCCTCGTGGTCAATAACCTTCTTAAATACGAATACCATGAGACAAACATAGCAGGGATTAACATGGACTTACTGAAAATGCACCCAATGGCACGAAAAATGGAACAAGCGCAGAAGGCTTTCATCTCCGCTTTAGAAAGTGGTGACGGTCAAATGGCCAAGCAACAACTTACTGAGGTCCAAAAACTCAGTGATTTCCTTGCAGAAGACCTTCAAGGTGAAATCGCTAAATCATCCGATGTTGTTAAACCGCAAGGTCCACGAGATATTTTTGCTGGTGGAGTACCTGTTGTTAAGATGACAACGAAAGAAGCAATTAATCCTGTTCTTGAAGGACAACGACTTGGCTTCATGTCTTCCGCTCGACACACTACAAACCACAAGCGTTCTGCTGGCTCTTACGGACGACGAGTTTGAGGTGTTCATATGAGCGATACTTCAAACGCTGAACAATTAATCGGTGTGTTAATTCATAAAATGGAGTCAATGGATTCTAATCTTTTGCTTTTGAAGGCAGAAAATGAGGCTATGAAGAAGATTATCAACAATCCTCAGCAACTACTCAAGAAGATGGGGCTTGTTACAGTCGCTACACCTTTTACAAATGACTTATCTGTTGACCCCTTCCGTGGTGATATGGCACTTGAAGGAGGGACTCTACTCAAGAGTCAACCGGGTATCGGTACAATGAGTAATGAAGACATTCACAACATGTCGTGGGAACAAATTCACGAAATGGCTATGGCGACAAAGGAGGCTTGAATATGAAACCAAGACCAGTTGATAACGGATATTTAACAAAAGCACTTGAACTTGAACAACGACTTGAAGCCTTGGAAATTTCCAAAGCAAAGTGTGACTGTAAAAAAGGAGAATGTGATTGTAAAGACTGTCCAAAGTGCGGCTCCAAAATGAACAAGATGGGCGGCTGTATGAAGATGCGTTGCAGTGGCAGAATGGAGAAAGCCGCAATCGAGAACCCAAAACCTCTACCAAAGGAAAAAATCACCGATGTGAACCCACACTTGGTCACTGAATCGGGTGGTCAAACCAAGACCTCTTACTACACTACCAATGGTCATAATATCGAATCCGTAAATGTACCTGCTAAGAAGATTCCAAAAGAAAATTCTAAAATCGAACAACTTGGCTCACGATTGAATCCTCATGAGGGTACTGGTGCCGAGCGTGAAGATACTGCTGGTGAAAAAAAGAATTTGAAGAAGTCAAAGGCTGAAATGCGAGAAAGAAATGTTCCAATGCTTTGTGGTACTTGTGGTGGCTCTAAAGACAGTGGATGTAAAGGTCCAATGCCCGGTACCGACATTCTCGCTTGTCCTGCATTCAAACCGCTTTGAGGCGGTGATTGAATGAACGACCATTTCTATGTGTGTAGTAACGAACTACTCAAATCACTTGTAGATGGTCTTGACCTACGCACGAGTGCCGCTGAGTACATTCTTGCCTTTGAGAATCTAAAAACCGCTCCAACTAATTCTTTGTATAAATCGCTGAAAGGAACAGCAGACCTTATCATTAAAGACGAGGAAGACGAAGAAACCGAATTAAAGCCACAAATATACAATCTACCCGAAGGTATTGGCTACATGATGGCCATGCATCATTCTCATGGTGAGCCTACAAACCATGTTTGGAAGGATGGACTTCAATCCCCCGTGTCATCAAACAGACGACATGCTGTTTGGCCATATTATCAACCTTCATCGGGTGCACACCCATATCAACGACACCACTTTCCATTCCACGAAGTAAACCACCCTCTTCTACGCACTAATTCAGTGACAGGAAAACCACATTATATTGAAATGCTCAAATCATGGGCACTGGGTGGGCATGGAGAAAAAGAAAAAGAAATGGAAAAAACATTCTTTAAGTCGTTAGGAAAAAAGCATCCTCTTGTTAGCGGGGCACAAGTGGGTGGTAAGAATATAGGTATAGTGGGTGATACCCAACCACACGGAACTATGCATCATCATCAATACGATTTATACAATCGTGACTTTTATCGTTGGCAAAAGAAAAACAGCAAATTGTATGATGATATGCTTGCTGAGGGTCTTGAGCCGAAAGAAGCACTACAGCGTATGCGTGAAGCGCACTTTGATGCAAAAGCCGAAGAGTGGGAGTCAAACGACACATCTCTTAATATCGACACTTACGAAGAACATCCAAACAATCTTGGTCACCTTGGGTACATACTTGGACTTGAATGGTTTAGCCCCGAAGAGCGAACCGCTATAATGAAACATTTAGATGAAAAAGGGATTGATAAACACTCAACAATTACTTTGCCTAACGGTGAAAAGATACCTTCTGCTCGTCTAACTTACAATGCCCTTATGCGTATGACTCCCGAAATGAATTGGGCTATTCGACCTATGACAATGCCGGGAAGAAATGCTCATTATAGTCTTGAAGACAACGATAACGATTACACTAAAGGTGAAGAAGGAATGTTCTTACAAAGCCAACTGGGTAATCTTGCTCATACAAAAATGGATTCTTTGGATGGGGAATCTTTAGCGAGTATCATATTACAACGAATAAAAGACAATTACACGGAAGAAGGCCAACCGGCAAGAAAAATACAGCGACTCCCTCGTCTTGACATTCATAAAAATCCAATGAAAGAAATGGATTATGAAGAATTGTTGGCCGCTTCAAGAACTCATAGTAAAGGTAACCATAAAGATAACATCCGAATGTCCAAGAAGGACTTGATGTATTTAGCAGGTTATGACCCAAATACTGGTGAATTATTACAAGACCACCCACTACACGGGCGTTTAGAAGAACCTTTGGTGAACGCAGAATTTATTGACGAAATAGAATCAATGGCTAAAAATGGTGCAACATTACATCAGTTAGCAAAAGAAATACGCAACCTTCGTAGTTACTTCACTGCTGTACACGGTCCACACCCCGATGAAGATAAGCCGGAATTTTGGCAAATATCAAAAGACGGTGACTTCACTTTTGGACCCGGAAAATTTTGGAGTACACCGTTTCAAGGTATTGGTGGTGCAGGAATGTCATATAGTGCTTATATGGAAATTTTACACGCTACCCATGCTAACGATGATGGTCTTTCTCCTTTAACAGAACTATCCGATGGTGGAAACAACTACATCCATCCTAACCCCAATAACACCACTTTAGCAAATCATTTCATGCCTTTGAAAACAAGGATGATAGGCGATTTTCAAGAAAAAATGAAAAAAGTGGGTTCCAAAAAGAAACAATTTGTGGGTACTGGTAAAGGATTTGTGTACAATAACGATGGACGGCTCTTACAAAATTTATTGAGTCCTTTTGGTGCCTCTAAGAAAAAGAAAAACCGAGAGGGTACCACCGATAAAAACAATCACGCCGAACACAAATCTTCACTAAATCCTGAATATGAATACGCTATTCGACACCTTTCTCAAGCAGAAAGAAAGAATCGTTATGGACCTCATTTAATTCCTTTTGCCTTTCCACATACTTCAAATCCTACTCTACACATTGCTGGTAAAACCGCTTACGGTTCAACACCGAGTGACACAAACATGCATAAAAGTGCAATGTTAGCGCACTTTGTTGAAACGCTTGGTGGTCGTATGAACCATCTTAACACACCTGCCAAAAGGAATATGATGAATGTAAAGGATTTTTTGAGAGGCGATGAGGCATTTAGTGGTGGAAGCACTAAAGAAGAATTTATTGATTTCATGCGATGGGGAAGCAAGGGATATTCTTTTGATGCTATGAAGAATAAGGTGCTGGATGATAAGACATTAAATCACGGGCTTACCGCTGTGAATTTAGTGTCCAAAATTATTGGCTCCAAAAATCCTAAAGCAATTCTTGAATTTCTCAGCGATAAAGAAAATCATGATGAATTAAACCGTGCGATGCTTGCTCGTAATTTGGGTGTATTTGATGATAAAAAATTGGATGATTCACTTAGGATGTTAATTGGTCAACCTGTTTCTAAAGACAATCCTACACCAACAGGAATGCACGCTGAGATAGCACAAAAAACCAAAAACCAAAAAAATAAGACCGTATTAGTTCCAAGTGAAACTGACGCAATAACAAGAATGTTGCAGTTTGGTGGCGACTTACCAGCCTCGCAAAAAGAAAATGAATTGATTACTGAAATGACTGAATTGAATCAACTTTTTGCCAATGCACAAACACCACAAGAAAAGTTTTCTTTGAGAGAAGAATTAATCGGTAAAGAAAAAGAATTAGCGATAATTCAACAAAGAATTGCTGACAATACGAATAAGAAGCAAAGTAGCCATTGGGAAAAAGATGCAAATCGAACTCAACAACTAATGAGTGGGCATCGAATGACAGTTGCTCAAGTAGCCCGTGACATTATTCTTCCTAAGTATCTTGAACATGACCCCGAAGCGTTTAATCCAAATAACCCTCAACAGTTTATTGATAACAACGCACAACTCTTCCGTGACGCTCAACGATATATTCTCAATGTTCCTCATTCTGTACATGGGTTACACACTACAAACTACGGTATAGATGTAGATTCAAAGGTAAAAGCAAAGGGTACCATTCCCTTTCATTCAACTGTAGCAAATCATCTTTCTACAGACGGAAAGATGATTGATGGAAATATGAGTGTACCCGAAGTGCTAAAAATTCTCAATGTGGAAGCAACACCCGTCGCAAAGGAAAAAGCACGAGAACTCATCGAGGCCTCTACAAAAGCAAACACACCGCTCTTTGCATCGACTGTGAAAGACATCCTTACCAGTGGTAAGATGGAGGGTTTTCAAGGTATCAATCTTAATCATTTTTCAAGTGAAGAGTTGATGAGTAAACCCGAAGAAGAATTAACCGATGAAGAAAGATTTTACCGAAGTGTGAGGGAAAACGGATACCATCAAACATTCAAAGAGACACACGCTGGAATGGATACTAAGCAATCGAGAACTCACTTTTCACATGCAATACCTCGTGGTGTTGCCATGCAACTTAACCCACAGCAATTTCAAATGTCGCTTTTGTCTGCTGGTTTAGGTGTTGTTACAGGAGATGTACATAATGCCAAAGGTACTGCGAGTAAAACAAAAGCCCGTAAAACAAATGAAACAAAGAATCATCTTGATACCATTGTTCACTTCGACCCAAGAATTTTAGATGAAGAAGAAGGAATCTTTACTCCGGGTGAAGAAATTGTTGAGTCTGCTGGAATGGGACAACGACCAGTAGGAACCCCTAATCCAAATAACACTTCAATTATGGATACTTTTGATTCGGGTGCGTGGCATCACGGATATGAAGCATCACCTACTCTTGGAGCAGAATTTGACGCACAGGGTAATGTTATGGTAGGAAGTCAAGTGAAAACAGGTCTTTACCACAGTGTACCCGAAGAACTTTCTACAATTGTACATGGGAAAGATACTGTACAAAATGTGTGGGGTAATGCACCGCCTCCTATGTATCCCGATAACGCTCATCAAAGTATGAACATGGAAACCGCTGAAACTACCAGCGAGGTTCCTTACACAGTCGCCGCCAGCGAAATGACGAACTTAATTACTTCGATGCTTGACCCCGATATTATGCTTACAAAGAGTGATGATGCTAAGTGGAGTCCACCTGTTCGCCCTATGCACCGTATTTTTGAAATGAGTGACCTTGAGCACTTGAGAGGATTTAGTGGTTCATGGGTAGTGAGTAAATGGTACAATGGCAAAAGAATTGTTATTGTACGCAGTGATGATGAAATTACAGCGTATGATGAGAATGGTCGGAAGAAAGGACTTCGTAAATCTACTAAAGAAGCACTTGATAAGATGAATGACAAGAACTACACATTAGACGCTATACTTGGAGAAGAAGAACTCAACATTATCGACATTATCAATTATGATGATACAAATGTGGCTGAGATGGCTTTGTTTGAGCGACTTAAGATTCTTCGTTCGCAGTTTGATAGTCAAGAACATGTCATAGTACCCGGACCTCATGACACTCGTATGACTGATGATGATGGTCTTGAAGAGGCTGTAAAGAATTTACAAGAAGACCATGAAAACATCCTTCTTCGTGACAACAAATCTACATACATGCGTGGAGAGCGACGACACCCAAAGTGGATTGTGTATCGAAGCACTCGTGATTTTAACTTCATTGTTCTTGACCGTCGTGGAAAAGGACCGTTTACTTACCAGTTAGGTGCAGGACCAATTCTTGAAATTGATGGGCTTGGAAACAGGGCTATTGAACATAAGGGTGAACAGTATATGGATGTGGGTACAGCACATAATCAATCTAAAACATTCAAAATAGGTGATATTGTTCGTGCTTCTATCACAGGAATTTCAAAGAAGAATCGAAAGAATCGTCCGGTGTACAATGTGCAATTCAAACAACTTGAAGGAGAGGGTGAAGGAGAGGGTGCCGCCAGCACAGAATCGCTCGACCTAATGACAAAAGCATTTGAGCCGTTACTAATTCCTCATGACATAGAATGTAGTGAAGGTGAAATACAGATTATTCTCAAAGACATTGATACTGTTCGTTATCAAGTTGAAGACTTGGACGGTATGTGGTGTGTACATTCTCCGAAAAGCACAATGGGCGATATGATGAAGAGTGATTATCCTGTGGTTTTGGCTGAGAGTCTTTTGCCTTATTGGTCGAGTGTTGCTCCCCTTATGATGAAGGGAATTTTGACCAAAGCAACCGAGGTAGATATGCCTAAAAAACCAACAGAAGAGGAAATGGATGAAGGTAGTGTTGGTATTCTTGAAGAAGATGATGATAGTCGTATTCTCAAACCAAATCAAACTAAGAAGGCGTTGGAAATTATTGTTCGTGCGCTGGATAAAATTTCCAAAGAAAAAATGACATGGACAGGTCCGAAAGGTTTGGGTATAGATGTAGGAACCCCACAAGAATCACCTCGTGGCCCCACACAATTACGAAACGAATCCACACTTCCCGATTTTGATGGTGAAAAGAAAAATCACGATGAAATAAAAGAGAAGAAAAAAGACAGACTGAACCACATAAAGGTACAAACAGATGAAGGTGAAAATTTATCTATAGACTACGATGGTGACCAACCATTAGTATCTCATTCTTAGCGTGTGGTATAAATACCATAACAATCAGTCGAATGGTTAATGCTTACGATGCAACGACCTACTGACGGTATCACTCTTCTCAAGAGTGGTAACGATTTGGTTGTCGCTGGATACGCATCGGTTGAACTTGTTGACAAGCAAGGTGACCTCATTACCCGTGGAGCACTACGAGATGCTTTTGATGGGTTCATGAAAGGTGACAAATACCGCAATGTACAATTGGCACATTCCAACATTCAAGTTGGTGAAGTGATTGACAACTACATTGATTCTAACGGACGAATGTGGAAATCCGAAGTGGATGACACAGGAATGTTCGTTGTTGTACAACTCCGCAATGATATTGAGAAGGCTCGTGAAGTAGCCGCTGAAATCCGCAAGGGTAACCTTCGTGGATTCTCCATTGGAGGACAAGCATTCAAGCGAGTGCGAAAGTCCGACATGGAAAAAGGCGACTACCAAGAGATTTCAAAAATGGAACTGCATGAGGTGACAATTTGTGAAAAGGGTATCAACCCCGAAGCACAATTTAGAATTTTGAAGGAGGACACTACTATGACAGAAGATAACAGTGATTTGAACGGCATTATGTCGAGGCTTGAAGCACGATTGGACGCAATGGAAAAGGGAGAACTACCTCCTGCCCTCCGTGAGCACATGAAGGGTAAAAAAGACTCCGATGAAAAAGAAGAAAAGAAAACCGAAGAAAAAGGTGACGATGATATGAAAGAAGACAAAGATGATGAAAAGATGTACAAGGGTGAATACAGCGATGTTATTTCCTCCGAATACCTATCTTGGATGGAAAACACTCTCAAGTCTGCTGGTGTTGACACCATGGGCGCACGAGCACACTTCGATAACTTGGAGAAGGCACAACTTGGTGGCTTCGACAACCCCGACGCTGTTGACGGTGCTGACTACTTCGGTGGTCAAGTCCGTGGTCGTGGTCAAGAAGCCGGTTCACCATCTACTGGTGCAATCAACGCTATCACTGCATCCGGTGGAAAAACCCCATCCGGTGCTCTCGGACCTGCAACACTCTCTAAGGGTTACCTTAACGCTAACAATGTGAGTGATTCCGACATTGAAGCGGCTTACGAAGTTTACAAAGCCGCCGCACACGAACAACACTTCCGCAACGACCTTGAAGGACACTTTGCAAAGCGATTTAACAATGAAGTCGAAATCGCTAAGTCCCAACAGGAAAAGGCGGCTTTCGACGCACGAGAACCACTTTCGGCTATCGTGAAGTCTATTGAACAACTATCCGACCGAATCGACAACATTGGAACTGGTGGCTCGACCACTATCCAAAAGTCCGTTTCTACCGTCGATGTACCTTCCACGCAAGACCTCGCCAACATGGGTTGGGATGAGGTTCATTCGCTTGCACAGCGAACCTTGCGAGGGGCTTGAAAAACAAAATAAATGAGGTGAACAAATATGGCACGAGATTATATCCGAAACATTACAGACATGGAACGCTACTATTACGGCGCAGGTAACTCAATGGGTTACTCATACTCCGGTAGCGAACTACTCAAGGCAGACGCACCAATGCTCTCGACTACTGCTGGTACTTACCAAGCAATCTACGGTCGAAAGGTTTGGAGCCAGTTGAACCAAGAGTTCAACGCCTTCTCAATTCTACCAAAGCGACCGTGGGAACGCAGTGGATGGCGAGTCATCACTGAGCGTCCTTCGTTCAATGTTGGCGGCGGTGTTGCAGAAAACGCAACTCTACCGGACACCACCAAGCCTACCTTCCAGCACATTGCCGCAAAGCCGAAGACTGTGGTTCACACCTTCGACATGAGCGAAACCGCTATGTTCCTCTCCGACAAGGACGACGGACTTGGCGACATTCGTGCTATCCTTAAGGAAGAAATGGGTAAGCACCACGCCGAGCACATTAACAAGATGCTCACTGTTGACAAGGCTACTGTTGCCGGAAACGACTTTGAATCTCTTGACCGTGTGACTACTGGTGCCTCCGCTGGCTCCGCAGAAGACATGTACAGCATTGACCGAAGTGCAAACTCTTGGTCCCTTGCAGAACACGATGAGAACTCCGGTACTGACCGAACTCTCTCTCTCGACCACTTGGACAACTTGTTCCAAAAGTGCTGGACTCGTGGTGGAAATCCAAAGGTCATCCTCACTGGATACGACACTTTGATGCGCTTGCAACAACTCCTACAGTCGCAACAGCGATTCATGGAAGAGAAGCGAGTTACTCCTACCTACAACGGTGTGAAGGGTGTTCCCGGTATCGAAGCCGGTTTCATCGTCGCTACCTACAACGGTGTTCCAATCATCCCATCTAAGGATGTTCAACCGGACACCTTGAGCAGAATGTACTTCCTTGACACTGATTACTTGTACTTTAGTACAGCAATTCCAACCCAATACTTTGAGAGCGGTATTGAAACTGGCGACCCGTTCGCTATCAACCGCCTCGGACAAGAAGGAATGTACCGAACCATGGGTGAACTATGGACGACTTTCTTCGGTGGACACGGTTCAATCCGTGACCTCAAGTGAGGGTTGCAAAACAAAATTATGGATGTGTAATATATGGCAACAGAAACAAAAACAGAAAAAGGCTTGACTATTTCGTTTGATGACGCAGATTTCTCCACTGGAACCGTTTCGGTTCTTTTGGACTTAGATATGCGAACAGGAACACCCGTTGATGAAACGGCTTGGTTGGACGGTAACGCTGGCGGTTCATACCCCGGCTCTCTTACCGGATTCACCGCACAGAACACAGACGGCAACGCCGCTGGTAGTATGCGAATGGTGACCATCGGGTTTACCTTGGCTGATGCGGCTGAACAAGTATTGGTTATTACCGCAGGGGCTTCAAAACTCGTTGGAGTTGTTGGAACTACTTTCGCAGTAGCAGATAAGGTTCTATCGGCTTCCTTCACCAACACAGGACTTGCACCAGCGGCTAAGACTGGCGGCTCGGACCCATCAATCGTTCTTCACAGCGAAACTGCTGGCGGTGCCGGAACGGTCACCGTCATCTTGCTTAACTGAGTGTGATTTAGATGCCTAAAGTGACCTTTACTGGGCCATTCTATGAAAGGCGGCGAAGTGATTCTCCGATTTCATGGATTCGTGGACAAGTAAACGAAGTCACACAAGCATGGCTGGACGAGTGGCGACATACGCTACCCGAAAAGCACTTCAAAATTGAAGAGGATGAAGAAGTCACTGTTGACAGTGGCGATGACGGAATCCCCGACAACGGTTGGTCACGAAAGGCAATCCTTAAGTGGTTGACCGACAACGAAGTGAGCAAGGGTAGTGGTTATCTTACGAAGACCGCCGCCCTTGCTCTCGTTGAAGGGCATCTAAACACAACAAATGAATAAGGTGAAAAATTATGGCTATTACAATTGACCCCCGACCAACCGTTTTCGGTGACCGAATGATTGTCACTGGTTCCTATGGAGCAAGTGACATTAACATTGATTTGAGTTCTATGCTTGCAAGCATTGACTTTGCCGGTGCAAACAGCAGTGGTGCTATCGCTACTCGTGATACAACTGATACTGGTGCAACACCAGCAACTTCAACAGTTGTGTTTGCACCCGATGTACGCATTGACGGTACAACAATCCGTATCAGTGCTGGTGAAGTGGCCGCTGGCGGCGATGCCGCCGCAAAAGCCCCGGAACAAGCAGGTACATTCATCGCAATTGGTCGCCGCTCTTGAGGTGACTAACGATGGCATCACTAACCAAAGTTGGCGTAAAGTGCTTCGGCCCTTTCTCGCCTAAAGAGGTAAATGCGGCGGCTACATGGGCGGCGGCAGTAGAAGACCTCATTCAAGCGGTTGCTGATTCAAGCAGTACGAGTTCTGTGATTGATACAGAAGTGTTTCCTGTGTTGGGCAATATCTTTGTCATGGTGACATACCAACTCGCTTGAGGTGAGTAGGTATGGGATTCGATGTACGAAACATTGACTTAAGCGACATTGTTCGTGCTGGAAAGCAAGACCGTAAGGCTGACTTCCAGTATGGAGGTGATGTGGTTTCTAAACCTCAAAAACCACTTGAGGGTATTACATCGCAACAGCGCAAGCGTAATCAAGAAATAGGTGATGTGCTTAACATCGGAGCAGGTACACGCTGTACCCATTGCGGTTTCCTTCACTTTATGTGGAGAGCCACATGTGGTGCTTGTGACAAACCAATGGAATACAATATGGGTCATCGTGACGAATCAAAGAGGTTGTAATTATGAAAGTTCTAATTAAATCAATGAGGCCGCACCGACAGAAAGTTTTCACCGATGCTGGTAAAGAAGTTCGTCTTCAACAATGGGCGAACAAAAAAGCCGCTGAAAGTTTGCGAACTGCTGGTGGTGATGCAAGTGGAGAACAATTTACTCAAGCCCGTGATATGCTCATGAGGGACGCTGTAGCGAACCCGGAGGAACACGGACTCAAGTTCATGAACGAAAGAGTACCCTTTGAGGGGCAAAACTTGGAAAGTTCGTTGAGTGACCCTATGAGTGCAAGTGATATTGCCGATATTACTGACGCTTCCAGTGCTGAAACTGAACGAGCAATGGATGGAACACCCGATTTGTTTGACAGTGAAGGCAAACTCCGTGATGGTATGCCGCCCGAAGAAGGAAAAAAGCGAGGACCAATTTACACTAATGTTTCATACGATAGTAATGTAGGTACTCCTACAGAAGAAGAAATAGACCAAATGACCTCCGAGCAACAAAGAGGTTTTGACGCAAATAAAGAGGCTGAACACATGCGCCGTATCATGACCTCCCGCCAAGTTCCTATGCGTGATGCTTGGAGTATCTTGAAATTTGGCTATCCTTCGGTGCCGGGAGGGGAGATTCCCGAAGAAGTGCAAGCGAGGCACAATATATCTCCAAGGTGTAAAGTTTGTCAAGGAAATATGCAAGGAGTTCACCCTACTGGTATGTGTACTGATTGTCTCAAAGAAGCGAACGCATATTGACTAATGAGGGAGGGTAATGTATGCCAGTAGTGTTCAGTCCCGGTGAGCCGGAAACCCGGCCACTTGACCCGTCTGCTGTTGTATATTGTACCGCTCAACAAGTTGCTGACCTATTGGACATTGGGCCGCAAGATGCCATCTTGATGAGTGCTGATGCTGATACTGACGCTGTGTATATCACAGGAAACGAACTACGACAAGTCGGCTTTAGCGTAGGCGACAAAATTCGTGTGTACAGCGATGCTGACCCACTGGGCGAAGAAGATTTGACAATAACCTCGATAACCAAGGGTACAGGAGGAAAGGCTGGACATGTTAAGGTTACATTCACTGGTGCGACACTGACAGCCGCAGAATACGAAGTGGCCGACAATGGTTATGTGCAAAACCAAGCATCATTCACTAACGGTCGTACTCGTGGTATGACCAAAGCAAAGGTTGAGCATGTCATTCTCAAGATGCAAGACCGCATTGACAACATGACACGCAACGCATGGCGACCATACTTAGTGGCCGCTGAATACATCAATTTCGATACATACAAACCATACCGACGACGATACTATACTGATTATGTTGGTACCAGTCCTCTCCTATTCCGTAACATTCAACAAATCCTTCGCCTCGAATTGTGGCAAGGTGATGATTATCGTGAAATTGGTGCCGCTGAATGTCGCATCAAATTGAATGATGTGTCAAACCTTTCATCAGCAAGTATTTTTCTCTCTCCGGGTAACGGAACAGTAGCCACGCTTGCACAGGGTACTGGTACAAGCCAGTGGCGTGACGACTTTGAAGCAACAACCGTAGCACAAAACCTTGCAGACCTCATCAACAAAGAGAACAGGGTGAATAAGGCCGCTATAGAATTTTCACCAGCATTTATTTTGGAAGGCTCGTCTTCTAATGTAGCAGTTCACAATGAATTTTTGGCCTCGGCGAACAGTGACCTTGGTACTGGTGTAGTGAAAGTCACTTCTATGCGCCCTGTCAAGGCTGGTGAGGTGTGTAGTATCGTCACCACTTCAAGTGACATTGAACTTGACCAAGTACAGAATAACAGCACTACATTCACAAGCCTTGACGCTACAACTATCAATGTTGTATCAACAGAAGGATTCGTAAACGCTGGTGTTGCTATTGATGCCAGTGGTGATGTATTCCGATACACAGGTAAGACGGCTACCTCTTTTACAGGGTGTGTGGCTGTTACTGGTGTTGATTTAACAGGTATCACTGGTGCGATTACGCAGAAGTCTTTCCTCGTTGACCTACAGGGTGGTAGTGGTAGTGGCGATGTAGGTCGGCTTCGTGACTGGTGGATTGACTACGAAATGGGTATTATTTACTTCAACAACTCCTATCCGTTCTTTGAATGGAATGCTATCAAGGTGGCTTACATCTACGGTGAGCGATATGTTGAGAAAGCCATCGAAGACATATGCACGAAAATGGTGGCTATTGAATTGTTGATGGCTGACGACCGTAGCGTGCTGATTCCCGAAGGCACACAGAATATTGACCTCGCCAGCAAGGTACAACTGTACCAAGCCGAGATTGAAAGAACTCTACCAAAGTATGTTGAATTAGTGGTGTTTGAATGAATCAGCGTGATTTTCTCAAACAAGGTGAAACAATTCATCAGCGTATGATTGAAGAATTGTTCAAAAAAGATAAGCAAATGCAACAACAATTTCGTGAACAATTTACGACACAACCTGCCGCTTTTCGTGAGCAAATGGAGCGCATTGAGGCTGGTGCCAAAGGGTTTTCAATTCAAGACGGTGTACCTATCAACAACAGTACAGGTAATCCTGCTACTGAATTAGAAATTAAATCAATTGAAGAAGCGACAGACAACGCTATGATGCGTCAAAACCCCGACCTTGAACGCTACAACATGCGTTACGACAACGGTTTTTTTATACCGATTGACTTCAAAAAAATCATTGAAAAGGAGGGATTGTGATGGTAGCAACATGGACCGAGGGTTTAGACGCCCTCATCAACATTTTCAAAACTGATTGGAACCGTGGTAACACCAGCAACTACCGCCCTGTAGTGGTCGATATTGCAGACACTACGGCTGAACATGGTAAGCGTCTTGACTTAGACAAGCACGATTATGTGTTGGTGTATGAAACCGCTCACAACGAGGAAGCACCCGAACTTTTTTACGACTTTGTAACGACACGCATAAATATCACAGTCGATGTGAGAACAATTAAGGGGCGCAAGCATTTACAAGCCCTTGAGAATGAAGTTCGGAGAGTGGTGCATTCAAAAAGAAAAGGTGACGGTACAAACTTTGACAGGCTGGTGTTCAAAACCCGCACTGATTTGAGTGACCGAAGCAAATTTCTTTTCCGTATGACTTTCCAAATTGAAGTCGTGATACTTGCAGAACTAATACCATAGGTGAACAAACATGCCATCAACAGTGTACAAGGGCGACTTAGCAGAAGTTTCATTCGCACCCGAAGTAGGTGTTTCGATTAACGCAAACACCGATGCAAACATGACTATCACTACGGTCGCTGGAAACGATTTTACCACCATCACATTTTCCGCACAGTCTAACGCCGTACTTTTCAAACCCTCTTTTCCTCTTGGGAGCGGTGGTTACAACAACGCCACCGCTATTACACACGCTTCCGATACTAATACCGAAATCCGAGTAGGGATGACAGTTTCAGCGGCAGGAGGAACTGGTTCGGGTGTCATTCCAGCAGGAGCGACAGTTGTAAGTATCACTTCGGCTACAGAATTTGAATTATCCGCCGCCACCACAGGTGGTAGTCACAGCGGTGCAACATTGACCTTCTTGAGCAATGCACTTCGCTACCCAAAAAACATGCTTGTTGGCTCCCAAGTCAAGTGGACTGATACTGCCTCTACCGTTGATGCAAACGACACTGCTGGTGTTTTTACCATTGTGGAGAACGATGGGCGAACTCTCAAAATTTCACCAGCAATGAAAACAGCAACCGCAACGGTTCTTTCCGCCGCCGCTATTGACCTTCATATTCTACCTTACAAGACACCGGCATTTGACACAAGTATGAATGAAGCCAAAACTGGTGGTATTGCAGAAGAATCAGTTTTGACTGACCAATTCCTCGGTATCACCAACGCTCTTACTGTGCCCGAAACCAAAGTGGATTTGAAGAGATTCCATGTTGTCGGTCTTGGTCGTGACACAAGTGTGCAGGTACCCGGTAAGATGATTACAGAAGGTGGGTCTTTTGAGGTTGCTATGCACTCCGCTCGATGGCTCAAATACTGTCTTGGTGGCGAAGTGGTTCACCCGGTGGCGAACCCCGAAGCAAGCCACTTTACGACGCTTGACGGTGCAACAAAAGCAGGACAGTCGTTCATCACTCTCACAGACGACCATGGTAATTTGGCCGCTAACCATTATGTGCTTATTGAGGACACAACATATGTCCCTGTGACTACAACTCACGATGTGGACACCACCACACTGCGATGGGATGGAAGTTTCACAACTTCTGCATTCGATTCTGCATTGCGTAGTGAGGTTCGTCGTGTCATTGGTATGGATGGTACCAAAGTGTACTTAGATGAACCCCTTCTTTTCCCTCACGCAGATAATATGAATGTACATTTCATCGACTTTGGTGATGCACCGAATACAAATCCACCTACAGTATCATCAACTGGCGTTGTGGCAGATGCACAAACTCACTTACTCTTCAACCATACTCATCAACCATCGTTTAGCCTTGAAGTTTCACAACGCCGCCGTGATGTTGATACGGACGATGGGGCAGTGGATGGTACCGCAACCGATTCCAAGGAATTGACTCGTGTGTTCCGTGGATGTAAGGTCACCGACTTTACCCTCACGACTGACAACGATGCCGCTCTCCGCTTGGCTGTGAACTTCAATGCCGCTTTGTGCTATACGGACACTGCACGGTTGGAAGGTAGTACCTCAAGATATGCTTCTCATCGCATGTTCAACGATATAGCAAACACCGATGAAAAAAGATTCCAAAGTGGCATCGGACCTAAGACACAAAAACCTTTCATGTTTTACAACGGTACAATTAACATCGCAGGTGTGCAAGCGGCACAAGTTTTGAATTTCAACCTTACAGGACAAACAGGAATGCAAGCCTTCCATACCATCGGTGGACAAAGTAGCATCAACACTGGTACAGAACAGGTACCTTTTGGTGGTTCACGAAATACTACTTTAATGGTTGAAGGGCAAACATCATACGAAATGACTATGGAAATTGGTGTTGACGACCCGTTGTTTTATCACAAGATGCGCTCCGCCACCGAGTTTAGTACAACTGGGGAAGGCAACACAAACAATCAAATTCGTATCAACTTTGAGAAAAATACTACAACTGGTACCACCGAGCGTATGATGCTTATCATTGACGACTACTACATCATTGAGGCACCACTGCAAATTCCCGAAGACAAGGGTATGGTGAAATCCACCCTTAAAATCATGCCAAAAACCATCAAGGTTATCGCACGAGACACCATCGTTAAATATTGAGGGAATAACATGAAAACATCATTTCAACAATATCGACGCCTTGGAACAGTTGGGTATGCTCAATGGTTATGTGCAGTTAATGATGTACAGTTTAATGATGAGATGATTACCCTCACAGATAGGGACAGCATCGAACGCTATCTATCGTCTGTTTTGAGTCCTGTACAAGACACTCCTGCTCCACTGTTGAACGAAGAGCCAATTAACCCCTTCAACGAAGACCTATTACAATACGATTCACTAACTGTTGCTGAACTGCGTGCGCTTTGCAAAGAGCGTGGCCTACCAGTGTACGGTACAAAGGCCCAAATTGTTTTGCGATTGAAGCAAAATGATGAGGGTATCATTCCCGAAGAGGAACCCGAAAGCCCCGTTGTAGAGACGGCCCTTGAAGGTGACTCGGAAGCCCCTACCGAAGAGGTAGCCGCATCCATTGGAGAGGAACTAAATGAACAAACAAACGATAGTGACGAACAAGAGCCTGTTATTGAAGAATGATGATACTACGAAGCATGTGATTCCGATTGATGAATCACAGGCGATTGAAGTATGGGTTCGTGACATATCTTTCCTTGACATTCAAGCGGCGGCACAACACATGCTCCGTGTTGAAAAAGGCGATGTGACACTCGACTTAGCAGGATATTGGAAGTTTGCCTTCTCCAATTGGATTACCAAAACAAACCCCAGTCTAAATACTGATGAATTACTTTCCCTAAAAGGCCATGTTGGAGAACAGGTCTGTAAGGTGCTACCACAACCACAAGAGTTGGCGGAGGCTTTGCAAGGGGGGTTTATGAAGCCGACCGAATGAGGGTCGATAAATTTCTCAAGAAGGACAAGTACGATAGTGTTGAAGACATAGCAACTCAAATAGAACTTTGGGCTTATATCATCGCAAAACATTTCAGTATATCCCTCTTGGAAGTGTATTCAATGCCCCCTCATTTGTTCAAGCAATCCCTTGTTTGGGCGATGGTATCAACCGAAGAGAATAATAAGGAAATTGAGCGTAAGAAACAACAGGCGAAAAGCGGAGATAGGGAAGTAGTCGGACTGGATTATTCGTTTTTAGATTGGGAGTGAAAAAATGTCGTTAATATCCTTGATTTCCACCATGAATTCGTTGGTTAGTAATATTGGCCCCGGCTTCAAAGCCGCTGGTACAATGGCAATCAACGCATTTACAGATTTAATGAAATGGTTTAACTCCAACTTAATTCAACCTATGAGAGATTTTATCGACAACCTTTCTTGGGATAGCGTGACAACATCAGCCACAAATGCTTTCACTGCCCTTATGGAGTTTGTTGGTGGTATTTTTAGCACCTTCTTCGATTTACTACCAAACCCTCCACCAGTTTTTACAATTGACTTTTGGACAGTATTATTCACGAGAATAAGTGAAAATGTCAATGCGTGGGCTGGTGGTGTATGGGACTTAGTACCCGATGTACCCGATGTGTTCACCAAGCAATACTGGATTGACTTGTTCGACTTTGAAATGCCAAGTTGGGGTGAAATTTTTGAGTTTGCTTTACCCGATTGGTTGTTGACCACGGTTGATTTCATTCTTGGAAATGGTGCATTTGCGGGCTTCTCCCTCTCCGAGCGACTTGATTTCGCCTTCGACCTTCCCGATTGGCTCACCACAACTATCGACTTTATGACTGGCGACGGAGTGTTTGCTGGTTTCAGTATTGGTGACCGTATAGATTTAGTGCTTGCTGAACTACCTCAACCGCTTAAATTCATTGCCGACTTATTCCAAGGTGTGCTTGGTGTATCAATTGGAGATTTCATTGACTTTGGAATTGAACTGGCGGGTGATGCTTGGGATTTCATCAAGAAGTTGGTGACTGACCCACTTGGTACTTTTGCAGGTGTAGGGGATGGAATTGTTGAATTGTTTGAAGGTTTAACTCTTGGAGACATTGTTAAGGCACCCTTCAACTTGTTGATTTCCGGTATCAATGCGGCGTTTAGTGCTGTTAATTTCAGTGTTGACATTCCCAATTGGGTTCCTATAATTGGTGGTGAAAAATACAATTTTGACCTTTCCGATTGGAATATTCCTGCGCTTGCAAAAGGTGGTATTGTCAATAAGCCCACACTCGCCATGATTGGTGAAGATGGTCCCGAAGCCGTTGTACCTCTAAGCCAGCGCAACAACCCAAGTGGTGCTGGTATGGGCGGTGGTACAGTCAATGTCACCGTGAATGCATCGGGCATCACAGACCGCACTGACAAGCGTGCGCTGGCCCGTGAGATTGGTAATATGATTCAACAAGAGATGGCTCGCAACATCGGCGGCTCAACTATGAGGGGGCGGTACTGATGAGTACACCAATACGCCTTGTACGCAATGATGGCGGCATCATCGAACTCATGGCTACCACCCTCACCATGAATGTTGATAGGGGTGTGTCGCCTATTGGTATGCCTTTTGCTGGTGGTAATCGTTTTGCGTTTGACCTCAACCTACCCAAGTCCCTCATCACTATTGAGGGGGTTATGACTGACGATGACATTCTAAATATGAGTAGTATTGGACAAGACGCTTCGGGTGTTCTTGACTTTTCACGAACAAGTAATGCAAGTGATACAAATCTTGTATCTTTCGTGGAAGATGCTAATCTCACAGGCAATAGTTATTCAGTAGTAGGCAGTGTCACTACAGATGACCCCGGTACTGCAACTCATTCTATTGTTATAAATCAATACTTTGAAGTATTTTTTGCAAAACAAACTTCAACATTTCAAGGAGAAATAAGCAGTGGAAAATTATACATCGCTGTGCACGATGGTACAAATCCAAGAACAGCCGCTCAAGTGGCAACAAGTTTGAAAACGGTGATTGATGCCTATGGTGGCACTGATTTAGCGGCTACAATTATTGCTTCGCCTATAACAGATAAGTCCGGCGTAGCGGTCGAATTAACAAATATCAACGCACAAGGAAGTGGAAACGGCACAATGAGTTTCCAACAAACTGTCACTGGACCGTACAATAAACCATATCATGTGCAATTTTCCGGCGGAAGGGATAATTCTCAAATCACTAACAAAAGCGCAGGTGACAAAGTTGCTGAACTTTTCGCAGTGCTTAATAACAGCAACAATGGTGGTGGTGGCTACAATCAAACATTTGGAATAGGGAATTCATTATCTCAACCGTTGGTACCATTTGGAGTAGGAGGCACTGCTTCGGATGTAAGTGAACACAAGAGTAGGCAATACGGGGATTATATTATCGCCATACAAATCCCCTTCACATCCAATGTTAGAGGCAACGAATCATTATTTTACATGCCTACTGGCCCTACTCACAATACTACCCATAAAACAGTAAATAATGCACCTGTGGCTGGTACTGAGTTTAAAGAATCTAATCGTCAATTCACAGGAATTAAAGGTGCAGTAGCCAACGCAACATTTGTGCAACTTGGTGGTGAACCACTCTACAGTTATACTATCAACTTTGCACCAGTTGATTTCATATTCTAAGGTGAAAATATGGTTGCAATTGGTCGTAGTAGTCACGCTTTCTTTTTCGATGGCGTGAGCGATTCTGTGATTATTCCTCAAGGACAATTTACTGGCACAGGTATCGAAGATGGTAGTGGAAACAAAGTCATGACAAAGACGCTACAGGGTAGTGGCGAAATTGTTTCAATTAACGGTAAAACAATTACTGATTTTGTGATTGAAGCGTGGGTTGTGCCCGATTGTGGAGGGGTAGTAGCACATCGTGAAGGACAATTTACATTGACCATGGGAACGATTGATACCCCCGGACCTGCTGAATTTAGCGTACAAGTTGAATCTTTACAAGGTCCATCGTATTTCAAATTGGCTACGGCTAAAGACGCTTCTTCACGGTGGGATGGGATTGTTTATCCCCAACAAACTCATGGTGGTATGCATGATTCGTACAACAGGTACGATACATCAAACTACAATGATGCTACAAATTTGAATTTTAACAGCCGTCCGTTGTATCATATTGTTGCGGGTATTAACCAAGACCGTGTGTTCTTAGCCATCAACGGTGAGGTTGTTGCTGAACAAAACATCCCACCCGAAACTCGACTCGCACGCTCAACAGAACATGTGTATCTTGGTGGTAAAGGTGGTGAGTTTCGTGGTGCTATTGAAGCCATACACTTCTCAAATGAATTTGATGAAAATATGATTCAACCATCAATGGCTGTGAAGGGAAACACTACCTCCGCACTTTTCCGTTTTGAAGAGCCAATAGATGTGATTGAAAGTACCTACGAGTTTTCAGCGTTCACGGCGGCGGCTGATGGTACTACGACTACACTTACAATGGCGGCGGCTGATGCACAAGCACTCATCGCACGATTAACGGGTAAAGCCTACGATGCTTCTTCTCCAACTGTCGATTTCACAACCACGCCATATAGCATGGGGAATTACAAGGTGGTGGATTACTACACAAACAGTGGTACTGCGGCTACAATTTCTGTTCCACACACCCCATACAACCTTCTCATCAATCCCGGTGCAATTAACCGTAATACGCAAAAACCGAATCAATCCCCACCCGAACGGGTGCGACTAAAGAGCATCAATGGGAGCAGTGGTGTTGTCACTTTCAACAGCATACACATTGACTTCATTAACGGAACGAGTGGCCTCCGTGGTGCTCTTCACTCTCGTACAGCAGACATTGACAACTACTTTGTTGTAGTTGGAGCAGACTCATTGATTGACAATGGAACTGGTAAGCCGTACCAACCACCACACTATGGTACACAAATTTTCGATAAAACGGGTCAAATGGTTCTTGATGAAAGTAATTTTCAAAACCACGGTTTGGTTTATTCTTCACAAATGGCTACTGATACGGCAACGAATCCATTCGCTGTTTCTTGGCCAGCCACACTCGATACACTCTTCCAAGTTGGTCACAGTGGCCGACACACATTCTCTCACATTGTAGGGCATGAATACATGCGTCGGTACCCCAAACCTACTGAACTAACGGTTGACCAGCAAGCAGACGGTTCCGCTGATGTGGTGCAAATGGCCTATGATTCAAACACTCGTAATTTAGATGAGATGTTTACAATGAACTCACTGGTGGATTTTTACAGCGAAACGCTTGAAGCACCAATCGCTCGTATTGAAAATTCATCTTTTGTTGCTACTATTGTAGACAATGGTATGCCAGCGAGTAAAAAAGAACTCATTGCAATTGGTGGTGCAGGATTCTTATTCGCCCCGTTTATGCTCAAAGGACCAGTACCAGCAATAAACGATGTTGATGAAAATAACCGTTTATTCCATCTCATACCCGAAACAGAAAGTCGAGTTGCTCTTCTTCATGTGCCCGCACTGCGTACATCACACAACCTTGCTCCGTATATTGAAGTGCATTACAACGCTATAGACCTCACAGGAGCGAGCATGGGACAGTCCAACCCTATGCTCATGGTCACTAAGACTGTACCAGCAGGTTCATTTGATTTGGGTAGTGGTACGAGAGTATTGGATGTAATTAACTCCGACCTTGCTAATACTACACTTTATTCCCCCGGTGGGGTCATTCATCTTTCTAATGCTGTTAGCGGTTATGGAAGCCTTATGCAAGAATCACACACACTAATCGGTGATAACGCTGGTGGACAAGACAGTGAAACGGAATTAGATTACAGTCGTACACCTGCTTTGTACACTCCTGTGAATGATGTAAATGCTGAACCAGCATCACCTCCTACAGCGGTTAAGCGTTCACATAACACAGGTGCCCACGAATCAGTGTATCATAGGCTTGCTATTGAGGCTATGTCGTCCAGCCAAGGCGATACTATCACCGATGAGGGTGCAGGTAAGAGCACACGCCAACCAACTACCAATAAGTCGGGTACTGGTGTTTTCGATATAGGACCAACCACCCAATCTTCTCGTGTGTTTGAATTGTTCAACATTATCGACAATGAAATTGTTACCGACGAAGCGGGAGTTTTGGCTAAAATTATAGTACAACCTTCTGTTAAATCACGAGTAAACCAATTGTCGATGATTCGTACTTTGAATAGTTTTGAAAATCCAAACATCGCCAGTATCATGTTCCTCATGAGCAGGTGTCGCATTCGTGGAGTATCAAAGCAAGAAAGCCCCGAAAGCAACATGTCAACGGTGGTCGTCACTGCCACAGGTATTGCCGAGAGTTTCGTCAACGAGAATGTGTCGGTGGTAGGTAGTGGCTCACCCGATTCCCATGTGGTGAAAGAGATTGAGCCTAACGCTCCTGTCGTCACAGTCACGCTTGGTGGCCCCGGACAAGGTGGTATCAACACAAAGCCTACCTTCGACCCAAGCCCATTGATGCGTTTGCCGGGTTCTACACGCCGCAATTGTGCAGTACAAGCAACAGTAGCACATTCGGTAGGTAATAATGGAACGCTCAGTGTTCGACCGCTTAACAACGATTCTCCCGACACAAAATCATGGGGTACGATTTGCTTCCCAAAGGTAGGGCGAATTTACCTTGATGATGGAGCGAGTGCCGCTTATAAATCAAAAACTGGTGCGGGATTCCTTTTCCTTGGTACAGATGCTGTTGCTAATCGAACATTTTTGGATGCGGCAGGTACAGCATATTCTTCATTCCACGAATGGTCTAACGCTACTGGTTTGTACACTCAAGGTAGCGTTGGGACACACACTACATCGGTGTATGTGTACAATGATGGTGATTTCGATAATGATTCCTTAGCACAAGACGGTAGCACTGTCAATGACCGTTTGTTCCAATCGTTGGATACGGTGACTCATGATTACCAACTCGGCTCGCAGTTCGCAAGCACCCGTTCCATGGTTGAAATTCCTGTATTTCCACAGCAGTTTTTTGACCATACCGAAGCAGGAGTCTTCCCCGGTCCCGATAACAGCATGAAATTGCATATTGATGCCACATATACGGCTCACACATGGAATGCATCGCCCGTTGGTCGTCGTGCTGATGACATTGGAGTGTCCGATAAAAGTGCTAATTCGGCATATTCGTACAGTATTAACAACAAAAAGCATGTTGAGTCGGCTACTATTTTACAGATAGTTCAAAGCACAAACTACGCTGATGTATATGTTTCACATCCTAAGATGTTCCCCGCATCTACATCAGTTGATGAGATAGGTAACTTACAAGGCATCCAACGATTACGCAGGGTGTTTCTATCTAATGGTGAATGGGGTGTTTACAATAACGATGTGCCCGCAGATGGATACCTACGAATCCCCAAAAACGGTACAGGTGGTTATCATGATGGTCACTCCGAAACTTTCTTCCAAAACGCAATAGTGGGTACTAAAATTTACACAGCGGCAGGTTTCCGCAATGAAACACTTGTTCCTGTGGCATCCGATGTAGAGTTACCTTCTTCGGATATTGAAGGTCGCTCACCTTATTATTATGATATGGCGAATGTAAAAACACAGGGTGGTAACCTTGACTACGGCTTGCGTCAATATGTAAGTGCGGTGGAGTTTAAGGCAGGACCACTCGCTAATCCCCATGCACCACGCACTGTAACAAAGCGTCCTATCTCAAAAATTCTACAAGTACAGGAAATTAGCGGTAGCGCATCAACGGGATATGTTTTGAACATTGTATTAGAAGATGCGAGTCTATTTCCCGATGTACCTTTCACTCGTAGTTCTACGGGAATTATTGACCCATCACTTGGTGACTTGATGTTTGTAGGAGAAATCATGACAACAAATCCTATTCAAGTGTTGTATTTTGGTAAATATGATGCTAACGGTGGGCTTAATTCAATACAAGTGCTAACTCGACCTAATTTATCTTTTACACTTAGCGATTTAGTTGATGTAGATTTTAGATTGAAAAAGGCAGGACGAATGTTAGACGCTATAGATAATCCAACTGATATGACGGGTAATGAAAGAAAAATCAATACATTTTACCCAACTACATCAGCCGAACAATGGAAATTCACAAATGGTGGTACGGTTGCCGCTGATTCTACTACAGTTCTTGATATTACTTTGACAAGTTCAAGCAATCGTTTTGCTCACGCTAACACCATAGGTGTAAATATACGCAAGGGTGATAAATTATTCAAGCAAACAGGTTCAGCCCCTCTCAACATTCTTTATGTGGGTACTGTGAGTGCTGTACAATCGGACCTCATAACAGGGACAAATACGAAAATTACTCTCACAGCGAACAACATCGTAGCAATTAGCAATAATGACAGGGTTCGTATTGGAGTTGGTACGGTCATAGAAGAAGACTATGATGCAATTCTCAACCGTAGTTGGTTGTACCCTTACGCTCAAGGTGGGCTACGCAACGGTGACACAGTTTGGATGAACATGACTCTAAACAACCCACACGCCATAGAAGGTTTGTTTGCAAAGAGTCGTGGTGTATTCAATGATGCGGCTGTATGGAAGGGTTTCAACGGTGGTCAAGGGGTGTTGGCTAATCGACCAAGAGATTCGATTCCACTTGAAAACTTCCTCATTGGAAACTCGTGTCTTGAAACAGCGCAGAACTTCGCACAACATGTCAACAAGACAGTTGAGATGAATTACGAGGCTATGGGATTGGATGCTACTCAAGCACCTACCGTGGCCTATATCGACCCATACCTCTCAACTGATGGTAATGCCCGTGTCTTACTCTTTGATGTTGGGCATGACCGTGAGTTCATCGCCTTCCATGATTTACATATGCAAGTTCAATCAAGTGCCGCTACACCGGGTGTAGGATTCGGTCGAGATATTGCGTATGAGGGTGGTACACTCAAACTTGACAAGCATCTTGTTAGCATCAACGGTGGGGCACCTCATTACTTTACAACTCAACTTGATGTAGCGAACGGTTTCCCTTCGGAAAACAAGTACCTACGGTCAACTCAGCAATCTAAGTTCATTGAAAGTGCATATGCACATAATGTACCCAACACCGGCTCTCTCGATTTGGTTCATTACACTTTTTCGGATGCTACTTGCGATACGACTAACACCGATGCAACAGTCACAATGGATTCTACAGTTTCGTTGAGAATTGGTATGTTGGTTAGCGGAGATGGAATACCATCATCCACTACAGTTGCATCAATAACAAATAGCACAACATTTGAGTTGAGTCAAAGTGCGACCGCTTCTGCATCAAATACCACACTCACATTTTCAAGCGCACTTAGTGACACCAAGTACACACTGGAAGACCCAAACGCAGACCTTGGACATAACCCGTTGTTGCGAGGTAAAGGACATGGACACTTTGTACACACTGGATTGTACCACGAAGAAACCAGTAATACACACACTGTGGGTGACTCTTCGCTACCAAGAGTGCAACCAGCAGTTGCATCAATTTACTACGCTAATCAAGCCCATAAACTGATTCGTAAAGAAAATGAAGGCAATGCCTTACTCAACAAACTCAAATCGCATCGAGCGGCTCAAAACCCCGCTACACACTCACTCAAGGATGCAAGCACACTCTTCGATACACCCGATGGCACTCGTGTCATTTCGGCTTTCCTCTCATTAAAAGGGAAGAGAAATACGACCCTTGACCTCGGAAGCCACGAGGAAACTCGACTACAACACCTAAAACACTGGACTGAAATGGATTTCGTGCGTCGAATGAGCCTTGATTTAGGAGAGGTTGGTGTCAAAGAAGGTGTCACAGATATTGAAGCGGCGGCACGAGAAATGGTTCGCCTCATCAATCAAGGTGGTGCGCTCAATGGTCGTACTCACGCCCGTCGCCCATCGGCTCAATATCCGGGTGAAAGTGAGCGACTTGACCTTACTCGTATTGGAGTGAGGCAAGATATTGCTGATGCTAACAAAGACCCAACATCAGCCCACATCAATGCTGACTTCGCCGCTACTGGCTCAACTTACGACCCTGCACCGTTTTGGTATGGCGACATTGCCTTTGATTCACATGACCGTGGTTCTCACATGGGATATGTACGAGCGCACCTTGGAAGGGTCGTAGAAGACATAAACGGCAATGAGGGGTACTCCATTATCATACACTCGACAATTCCCGGTGCATCGGGTCGCAACTTCTGTGTATGGCTTGACAACAGTAAGGGTCAATCAGCATATCAACCACAATTCCTCATTGGTCACGGTGGAAGATTCCGAAACTTTTGGGCGCAACCCGATGAGATACTCGGTGAAAACATGCACCCTGCACCTATGCCTCTCAACAAAGATGGTCGTCCATTCGCACCAGTGACAACACTACGAGAGTTTGTTTCACAGGAAGAGCCGGATGAAGCGTTCACCAGTAATCACGATATTACAGTTAGGCTCAATGAGGTGAGTAACCCAAAGGGTCGTAACATCTCAGCACATCTTGGGGGTATTTCACACAACAGCATCAACGATGAATCGTTTGAAACCCAAAGCCCTTCAACGGCTCTTGTAAAAGGATTGAGAGTTGGTAAGAAGGCAGTTGGTCGCATTAACTTTGGTGGCCTTGTAGCATCGGGCGTACCCGGCTTTTCACCTTTAGCCGGTAAGCATGGTCTTGGTCGTAAGGGTGATACTCAATTTGATGTGTTATACAATGAAGGTACATCAGTCGGTGGAACTTCACCAACCCCAATCAACAATTATAGCGGGCATGTGAAAACCACAGATGTGATTGATGATGCTGTAGGAAATACAACTCTATACGGTTTCCGTTTCACAGACCATCGAGGACAGGGATACGGTGTACGATTTGTATATCGTAAGATGGGTGAGTCCTTTGCTAACGATTTGACAACAATCCCTTCAACTATAGAAGATGAAATTTGCGTGTACTTCAATGACGGAGATGTGGCTAAAGGTGGTTTCACCATTGGTCAACACATGCTTGGATTCGGTGACGCTACAGGCCGTCTTGATGTTTCGGGAGTGACCAAGAACAGTTGGCGAGGTAACCAATGGCGAGGTGTGTATGCTCCTTCTGCTGGTATTGATTGCGATGTGTCGTGGGATGCCAGCGAAACCACATTAACTGTTCAACTCGGTGCACCATTCGACAGTGGTGCGGAACTTGGTAACCACCCCGACATTCTTGGTTATCTCGGTTTCCCTCGCCAAAATGGAGTTATACAAATCACCGACCCGTTCACCAACACATCCGATGTAGGTAGCGTAGGAAATGTCATCTCATACGAAAGTCGTACTCAATTAGACAGTACGGGTACTCATGTCTTTTACGGAGTGCGAGGAAGCCAATTTACAGCCTCACACTCTTTAGCGACCCTTGGTGCCGCATCACTCACTGACACAGCAGTTTCTATGTTCAATGCGTCTACAGACCGCATTATCAAAGCACTTATTTCACCACGAATTAATTGGACAACACTGGTGACCGATGAGTTACTTGCGGCGGTTACTACCGAAGCAATCAACCTTGTAAATCCAAACATAGACGACGGTGTATCTTTCGATTGCCGACACATGTATGCGGCTGACGGTCGAACATTTGGCGAATGGGGTGTTACTGCTGACGCTATCAAGATTCGTGCACACAATCCACAGCGTGGTGCTCGACCACTTTCTACTATGTTTGAGGCGTCCCTGCATCACGATTTGGGTATAGAAGCCCCGCATCTTGAGTTTGGTGAGTACAATAAGGTGGATGCATCTTTCGGCGTAACGATAAGTGATAAGACGGAACTTTATCCTGTAAGCGATGCAGACATAGAAGATAACCATCGTAAAGCAGATTGTGGATATATACCTCGTACTGTTTTACAAATTCGTACTAAGGCTCGTGGTTATCACACAAACACTCCTACTCCTATTCTTGTTGATTCGTACAACGACCCGGTGCCAACTAATTCATGGGCAAATAACCTCAAAGGGTTGTCTTACACTTCAAAGATGGGTGACCACATTCTCCCTGCTATTGACAACGCTTTGGTGACTACAGACTTTACTCACAGTGATGATATTTTCACCACAAATTCCGGTGAAACAACGACACACATACTTGTTCCAGCAGGTGAAGATAACACATCTTTTGATTCCAAAACAAAACTTGCATCATTTGGAGATACAAAGGTCATTTGGTCGGGAAGCAATAGGTTCGCTACAATCACTTCTGTACAGGCTACAACTGCTACACACTCTACAACCAAACTGAAAGTTGTTGACAACAGGTATAACGATGAGTGGAATACATTGTACGGAGCAAGTGCTGATAGGGCAGATGTTCTTCTAATGCTTCACGCAGACAAAGAGTTTAGCGGTTATCGTTTGTACGGTAGTGTAGAAAGCGAGCCTATCACCTACTTCAAAGGAGGAAGAGATAGTATCGACCACAGTGTACCACTGTATTTTGGTGGTGGATTTAGCGGTGTGGTGTTAGATGTAAACGATGGTTCACAAAACGATTACTCGTCATTTTACACACACCCGTATTCGACTGGGCCTACAGGTACAGCAGGTATTCAAAATGCCAATGAAATTAGCACAGCATATGCGATGATGGATTGTAATGCATTATTGGCTTTCTTCCCCGGTACACCATATCTCAATCAAAACCGTGGAAGCATCAACCCACCTGCCTACAATCAAAATAACATTCTTTCACCCGACATTGACACTGGTACACTGCCAAATTTAGCATCCGGTCAACCCTCTCATGTCACTGCTCGATACAACGCTGGTATTGTGCGACAACGCCCTGTGCCGTTAGTCATCCGTATGCCGCATCAAACAGCACGGTACACAGACCATAAAACCAGTACAGACTACTTCACATCATACCTTGTGTATGGTCCGGGTCAAGCATTCCCATTCTACGAAACAGCATCGGGTACACTCGGAAATGTCGAACCGCATCCGGGTTATGTTGTCACCACTGGTAATGCGTGGAGCAAAGTTCCTCACGGTCTTAATCTACCAAACCCAATTACCAACAATGACGGTGATTACGGTCCACCCGATGCAAATTATCAATCCCGCCGTCAAAGATTCCATTGGAATACAACGCTCAACTGGTCACCACCTCAAGGCATACCGAACATTGGTGCTAACACATCTTCGGGTTATGGTATTCATCAACGCCCCGAACACGGCTATCATTACGGAGAACACTTCATCAATCCAGTATCGGGTAAAATAGTAGCCAATAACGAAGCAGACTACATGAAAGCACACCCCTACCAGCACTGTGCTATCGGTTATTACGGTATTGCGATGAGTGCCGATATGACATTCCACATGGACGGTGGGTATCACCCCGGTGGTTCTTGGATGGACAATCAACTGTCATTCAACCCACCAATGCAACAAGGTGACTACAAGATTGCAAAACTCAACAATGTGATGCAACCTACAGCATTCCGTGTTTCGGGACCAATGGCAAAGATTGTCCTCGACGGAGCATTGAATGAAGTTAATGCGAACTTTGACCGTGAAATAATTGTCATTGATGCTACTCGGTGCCAAAATGGTGAGGAACTGGCGACTATCATCGGTCAAGCAATCAACGAAAACCCCGGCAAAGGTGCACTCAAGGCACTGGGTGGTACATTTATGCCATCAATGGGCAACGCAATGCGTCAAGACCGATACGGTTGGATTGACATGAACTTTACTGGTGTGTACACAAATGACACTGATAATTCTTCCAAGTCATTTGCCGAAGCAGTGATAGGAGGTTCTAATTCACAGACTACACTTGAGCAAATACCGGCAAGTGGGTGGCTACGAACTGATGAGGGAGGTAGAAGATTCCCTACTACAAGTGAACCAAATCACACATGTCCCGCATTCGCCCCGTATCATTCTCGTGAAGTGTATGATAACAGCGGTACATGGACTGTACGATTTTGGCTTGCTCCAAACAGAATCACTGGATTAGCACAGTTTGAAGATATGACAACATGGAAAAACAAGTGTGAAGGTGAAACTCTTACTGTTCCCGATTTCAATCCCGAAGCCGTACCACCTAATGTACCACAGAAAATTTTTGTGTGGAGTAAGTCGGGTGTCAACTATTACAACAACTACAATGACTCTACACGCCATCACATGACCCGTGTACACTTTAGCGGTGTTGTGGATGCAATTGACCGCACACGCCCTACAGGAGCCGTAGGGTGGGCAGGAGAGCGTTATTCATACCTTAACTCACTAAGGGTGGGCACAGAAGGGTATGGAGCAGGTCTTGGTGCATGGCACCCTATGTTGGGCTTCTCCCCATACGGCCCCGCTTCAAGTGTTATGAGTACCTTCGGTCACCTACCTCACTTCACTCCAATGCAAAATTCACCCGAAGCAAGTGGTGTATTGAACAATAGAGCAAACTCCGATAGTATTCTTACTACTCCTTATTCTTGGAATTACACGACCACTGCGGCGGCGGCATATACTGATGCGGAAGATTCTACTCATTTCGCTAATCCGCTACATATTGCTGATGCAGACACAGTACCAAAAACACTTCATCACCAACAAGGAGTCTTTGCTCGTGGCTTCCTTGTAGTATCATACGAAGGTGAAATGGCTCTCGTAGCAAAGCGTGACCGTGATGGTATTACGGCTACGGGAGATTGGTTGGCTGTCGTATCAAAAACAGGAGCATCAGTCGCCGCATCGACAGCAATTACCTTTGCGGGCACCACACAATGGGATGAGCGTATGCATGGTGTTGACAGGTTCGTTGCACCAGCACACGGTGGTCCTAACATTGAGGCACTTGTTACAGATACCACAACACCTACAGATGATATTCCAAGCAGTGCTTTCACTTTCAATGGACCGATAGGCGGTGATGTTGAATTGAACAATGCAGAACCGTGTCTTGCAATGACTGGTGATTTGTTCTTCGATTTGGATAAAAGTCCGGGTAGTTTCTTCTTGGAAAGTACAACTGACATTGAAAGAAACATCATTAATGATAAGAAAACAAGCACAAGCGCAGAACTTGACAGATACGGTGATGATGCAAACTATTGGCTTGGTGACACAAATGCTTTCAAGATGAATCAACGCTCACCTGCTAAAAACTTCACAGTCGAACATATTGTTTGGAAGCGTATGGATGGTGGGAATCTTAGTCTTCCTGCTGTCAACGCTCGTGGTTTAGGTGCTGTACCGTTCATCACAAGAGTAACAGGCGGAACGGGTCATACCACAGGAGAGAAACTGTACGGTATCAATCGCTTCTCCTTTGAAACCACTAACAGTGCTATGTTCCCAATCATACAAGCACAGGAACTTTCTCACCCTCAAATCGCCGCAAGCCATCCCGACGAGTTGCGAAATGTGTTGTCAATACCAAACGAGGAATTACAATTTGAAGAAATGCAGGTAGAGGATGATACGGGACAAGTGCATGTTATCGAAGGTGGTTCGCCGTTTGGTACCATTATTCGTACATTTAACACTGTTTCCGACCGTAGTGCGGAAGGTTTAGCACCAGCAATCGCAGGTAGTGGTGTTGAGCCAAACATGAAGGTAAGACTCCCACACCCCGACTCTATTCCGGGTAATCTAATCATTCGTAGTGGATTTGACAGATTACAAGCATATCAAAACGAAACAATGGGCACAGGTGGTATGACTCGACCGCTTTCAAAAGATAGCCTAAAGCATCTATTTACTGATGAAACAAAAGGACCAAGACTCGGCGGAACATTCGGTGACCACAATTGGGAACACATCAGTCAAAGCCAATTCCCCGACCCCACCCATTCGGGTTGGGAAAACGCCACAGGTCACGCACCGCTTGAAACATCATACGAGTTACATGACCGCACACTATTCTTCCATGTGACTAAGAATGGTAACACGCACAGCCATCGCCATCCAACCTACTACACACATAGTGCAGGTGTGACTAACAACGAACTTACAGGTGTATCGTACAGTGGCACCACTCTCACAGTAAACACTGCACCGAACGCTACACTGTATGAAGAATCAATTCGTGATGGACGGAAGTTCCTACGGCTTTACAATCCAACTACGGACAAAGGAGGTGTGGCATCTTTCACAGGTATTGCTGGTTCTACCTTTACAGGTTGTGTAGGTGACACTGATTTCGCAGAATTAATTGCTGGTGATATAACAGCACTTAAGGTGGTCCCATCGTATTATATTCCTGCGGGTAGCACTCGTTTCTTTGCTTCACGCAGATTGCGTGACCACGCAGAAGTGAGTGGCAACAGCCCCGACATGGCACATACACTGTACAAAGATAATCACGACTTAACTACATTACTCGCTCACACAATGTATGAAGTGCCTAAGATGAGTCCATTGGCTCTACCTCGTATGGGTCATCATTTCGTTACTCCTACTATGGCTGTACTACCCGGCCATTTTGCTCACCCTTCCTACCAAGGTTTGTACAATAAACACCGAGCAATCCGTTCTGCTACGGTTAAACCACATGAGATTGAGTTTATGGAATCGCAAGACCTTGATGATTTGAAGGCAGATATTGAAGCGTTGGGTACAGGAAACACGCTAACTGACAACCTGTACGGCTACGATACGCTACACACTTTCGGTGCGCTTACCGCCACACCAAGCGGTCCAAGTGACATTCACGGTGGAGCGTTTACATTGATGTTTGAGTCTAAAATTCGCAGTGACGGTTATGGTGTTCTTGCATCCGAAGGTCAAGCGGGTGTAGTAAATGCCGCTGGTGGACACACAATAGTGCTTGAAGCCGCTGGTACATACACACTACGAGAACACTTTCCCGACCCTTCCGAAGTGGGTGCGTATCAAATTGTCATTCAACCGAATGTGTTCAAATCACAATTAATTGGTTTCCATGAAAATACTGGTGCTGATGAACTAACAGGTCAACAAGTTGCTTTGGTGGTCGGTTTGCGTGAACCCGATTCCGCTACTGGTGGTGTAGGATTGGTTTTGGCCGAAGCCACATCAGCAGATGTGAGAGGTTGTGAAGTGTTTATCAACGAACTCATCATTGACCATGACCCCGACCACGGTAGTCAATTTACCAACATACCTCCTTTGATGTTGTATAATCCGCTTGGTGTTCAAGCAACTGAAAGTCCGGCGTTTGTTAAGCGGTCATTACCATATCACCCACAGATGTTTGTCAAGTCCTCACCGGGTATGACAACCAACATACCTTGGTGGAGTATCGTACACAAAGATGGACCCGACCATGATGACGCTACTGGCTTACGCCATCTTAATCATCATCGTCTTGACAACTACTACGAATTTATTCGTGCGAGTGCAGGTAGTATTGCTTGTCAAATTACGCTTGCGGGATACCCAAGTATCCATCCCGATATATACCACGAAGTGCTTGAGAATATTAGCCTCAACCCTGTGTGTACCGTTACAGTAAACCCTGCTTCGAGTGCCACGACTATCACTGTAGATGATGCTCGTGGTTTCCCACAGAAACCGTATTACGGTAACAAGTTGGAATACACAGATGCAAACGGAGTGCGCCGTACTCACACTTACACTGAGCGTAGTGGGTACGATTCAACCAACATGAACAAACCGAAACAATTCACCGTTGTTGCAAATGCTGATTTCACTGACAATATAGAAGTAGGTACAAAATTACGCCTTACTCGTGCGTATGATTTCCGTTCCGCAGGTGCTATATTCACTGATTCTTTGTCGAGTATGGTTACTCGAATTTTACCACAAATGTTGCAAGGAAGTCGTGATACTAACAGCCTACACATGGCTGATGCATTCCTTTGCCTATGGCATCCAAATCTTGGTCGCCCCCACACTTTCTATTCGGATTCCAGTCGCACATGGTTAAATCCACTATTGGACAGGGCAGTAGCACAAAAACCACTTAACAGTATGCCCGAACACTTTGAAACTGTTCACTACCACGACGCTACATATTACGCCAGCATGGGTCCATTCGCTTTCCACCGAAAGACCCTAACACCTCCGTTTGAAGTAATTGCTCATGCTACTGTAGGTACAGATGTAGCGGCTACCGTGACAGTAGTTGACCCCTCTACAAAAACCATCACTACGACTCGGCGTACTGCTTCGCTCCTTGGTTATAACATATCAGTGAATGGAATAACCTTCAATGTTGTAGGTGATAATGCCTTTAGTGGCGTCTTAACTGTGTCACAAGACATAGTGCATCCAATTGCCCTCGGTTCAACTATCAAAGTAGACGGTACAGGTGGAATGGGAACTGCTCAATTCTTAGATACCGTTAATGCTGTGGGTGTGCGTAGTTTCGCCCCTCAAGGTGGTCAATGGGACAGTGGAGATGCGTCTACAAAAGCCATGCTCAACCACTTTTGGCCGTGCGGTAGTCGTGGTGGGCCGTTAGTTAGCCGCCTTGACGGGTATGGATATGTTTCCGCCGCATGGGATTATCCGAGAGAATATACCTTTGATGGGCCTGTATGGACTGATGCTGATGATGATGGCTCGTATGTTGTAACTAACGGTATCACCAAAACATCCTATGACGGGATTAGTAACCCTACACGCACCCGTCCATTCGGGTATCGTATTGGCTTGCGCCAACCATACAACAAACCACAGTGGTCGTTGTATGGTATGCGTGCATTCCGTGAACAAGCCGTACTCGGCGGAACGACTGTAACAGACATTAGCAGTGGTTATCCACATGGCCCCCTTGTGCAAAGTGAGGCTGAAACCACATGGACATACGGCGGTGGTGAAACCAGCGACCCAACTGCTGGCTCATACCCACATGCACAAATCGGTATCATGGAGCGACAGACTAACTTTTCCGGTATGCTTGGAGTCGATAAACCGGAGTTCCAAGTGCGATACAGCGATGGTATGCGTGTAGCACGACCATTTGGTTGTCCTGTGCGTACACTACGCAACAAAGAAACTGTACTTCGTGATTGGTGGGGTGACATTGATGGTAAGAATATCGCTAAGGTTGATGAGGCGGTGGGATATTATTTGGTAGATTGGTGGGGTAACACTCGTGGGGAAGAAGTTCGCCGTCACCCTGTTCGTGGATTTGGTATTCGTCCTGCTTGGGATGCGGCTGATGTGTATGAATACGACAGAACAGGTGACGCTACACCATACCAGCGTTTGTTCAACGGTGGTAAGCCGGTAGTGAATATGAAAGGTATGGTAGCGGCTGATGGTAGCGGCAACTTGAGTATCACTTACTCTACTATTCCACGCTTTGGTGGTCGTAAGAATGACACCAATAGCAACAATGCGAATGAGTTAGTCGATGTGTACTTCCCAACTAATGCTCACCGTGTTGGTGACGATGGGCATGGGCGTGGATTACGATACCCTACGGCTTTCAACGAAGATGTACTTACAGCACTTGATGAACCATACCACGCTACAGGTGTAGTTTTGTCTCATCACACCTCCGAGCCTAACATGAATGATGGGTTTATCCGAGCACGCAATGATGTGCTACAACCCGACGAAGTACCTCGTGGTATCAGCGCACGACTTGACATTGCCGAAGACGGTTTGCTTAAGCCCGAAGCGGTGGTAAGTGACCGTGTAGAAACAGTAAGTGGTGATTCACCACACAAGGATGCTGTAAGCCGCAGTGCGCCCCGTATAGGTCTTGACACTGAAAATGTAGAGGGTGTTGATGACAACCTCATTGCTATCAACACCGAGGCTCACAGCCTACACACTGACAGGGGTGTAGGCCAGCGTGTTGTCGTACAAGGTGGTATGCAAGCAGGGTCGCAAACGGTTAGTCATTACGACCTTACCGCCCTTGATTTCAGCGGCCAACCGCAGGGTGGTGCTATGCGACTCTCCCATACTTCTAACTTCAATCCACTCGGTGGTACCTACATAGCAGAAGCCCGAAATTTCGTATCACCAATTGATGACACAGAATGGGGTGGCATACCAACATCGGGTATGGTGTTGTGGCTTAAAGCCGACACCCTCGATTTGACTGACGGTGGTAGTGTATCAACATGGGCTGATGCGAGTGGAAATAATCGAAACTTTACTCAATCAACAAGCACTAAAAAACCAACATATATCGCAAGCGAGTCCGATTTCAATAATATGCCTGTGTTAAGATTTGACGGTGGTGATAAACTTGAATTGGCCTTCGATGCAAATTTGAATACAAATGAATTTACAATATTCTTCGTAGGTGCTGTGAACAATGATAACAATGCTAACCAATTAGGTTATGAAAGTAGAAGTTCCTCTCCTGTCACAAGGTCGGGGTACAATCTATACGCTGATATGACAGGTTCAAATAATCAATGGGAGTATTGGGTTGGTGCTGATTCAAGTTGGAAAGCGTTGAAATCCGCTACGGGTTCTATTACACTCAACACACCCGATATTATTACCATGCAATTAAGTGGTGGTGATGGTGCAGGTGCTTCTGCTACACAATTGCTAAGAGTGGATGGTACACAAATAGGTACTCAATCTGCTAATTTTTACAAATCAACGGCTGATGCACAGAACATAGGTACACTGAACACATCATCAGCACCGTATGTGGGTGAGATTGCTGAAATTATTCAATTCAATAGAGCACTTACCACTACAGAACTACAACAAGTTGAAGGTTATCTTGCCGAAAAGTATGGTATCACTGCGGCATCTGCGTGGAAGTCCAGCAACCCGTATCAAACCGACACCAACGGACACCAGCGTACAAATGTCACCGATAAGAAGGTCACATACATGATGCGCCCAGTTCGATTACTGGACAAACAACACGCTGAAATGTTCCGCTCTAACCTCAACCTACATTCGTCAAGCCCACAGTACGGTAGCAACTACTTCGGTGCTACGGCTGGTGGTAAATATGGATTGTATGTGTATGAAGTTGCTAATGGACAAGCATCAGTTGGCTCGTATATTCGTGCTTCCAACCCGGACAGCAACCCTCCATACGCAACTGCGTATTACATGGACATTAGCGCAAGTGATACGGTGCCTATGAGCCAAGGTCCAAAGATTATCGGAACAAGTGCCAGTGGATTCGACTCGACAAAGTTGGACAACGAAGTAACTCGTGTTGTGATGAGTGAAAATACTCTACAACACTATCGTGCTGATGCACCTCGTAGGCGCACGCATAAAGAAGGTGAAACGAAAGAAGAAAGAATGGATTACAGTGTCAAACCACGCTTCTCCCAATCCTTGCATCCAAAAGGACATAAAGGAGATGTTGACTACAATTCAACGGACCACAGTGGTGACGGCGCATGACGGATTACGATTTTTGTAATTGTTGTACTCCAGCAGAATTGGCATTCGCAGTGATGAAAGCCAAGAAGGAAAAACCATTCCACGGCTACAACCCAAATAAGCACAGCCCAAAAGGTGGACTGAACGCTAAGGGTCGTGCCGCCGCCAAGCGCAAGAGCGGTGCAAACCTCAAGCCCCCCGTGACGACTAAACCAAGCAAACTCAAACCCGGCTCAAAGAAGGCCAAGAGGCGAAAGTCTTTTTGCGCTCGTATGAGTGGCATGAAAGGAGCAACCAGCAAGAAGGGTAAACTTACTCCTAAAGGCGCATCACTAAAAAGGTGGAATTGTTAATGAATAAACCGTTTGAACAAGCATGGAATCTATTGAAGGCTTTGCCCGAAGATTCACTTTATACCGAAGAAATAGAGTCGGACCCGGCATTTACAAATGCAGGTGGCTACCAAGTAGCACCAAAACTAATGAGGACTCAAGAAAGAATAAAAACCATGCACCCTGCAATCATAGGTATGCTAAACAGAAGAAATCCTTATGAGAGAGGTAAAGGAAAGATAATTCCCGAACCAACAGACGAGGATGGGTACAGTTTAGAGCCGGAAAAATTCCCCCATGAAGTGTATCAAGATTCAGTAGCAAATAAGTTTCGGATTAGGGATGTGCCTACTGCAACTAAACAAGGTTACCCAACGGATGAAGATTGGTTCCCTGCCCCATATACAAGTCAAGACGACCCACATCGTTCACCCATGACCGGCAATCAAGCGTTTAGATTTAGGCAACAGGTTGACACGCCTACTTCATGGCATCCTCAACATAACCCACATAGGACTGATGATGGCACCGAATATACAGGCCATCAAGACCCCGAAATTGCAATGGGTGACATGAGAAGGTATTTTCAAACGAAACCACCCGACGAACCTATACCTCGTGAAATGCGAACATCGTTACCACAACGAGTACCATACACTCCCAACTCGTAATCTTAGGGCTTGATATGGCGGTAATCAAGAACACAAGGACTGGTCGGTACAGCACTGATGCAGATGAGGTCATGACACATGTGCGTAAGCCCGTGTTCGTGGACAACGCCATTCATCACGGTCGCATCAGCGTACAGAAAGCAAACAAGGCCAAGGTCACGGTAGAGAAGAAAAACACTCGTAATTTACAAGTGATGCCTCAGCGAAATTACCGCATCCTTGAGGGCGAATCGTACATCCAGTTGTCGCATAACAACACCCCCGGCCACTCCCTCAACACCGCTCCTTTCTTTGCTGATGATTTAATTTCCAACACCAACAATCCTATGCTTATCTACAACGCTGACACACCCGCCCAACGGTTGTTACCTCACAATATCGAATCATCGTCATTTGGTGTATTGATGAACCTACGCAACATGAAGGGTAAGACACTGGATGGTATAGGATTTACAGGGCGTACAGTCAAACTCGGCCAACCAGTTGATGTGGGATTGCGTAGCACTGACTTGGCTATTCGACTTGGAGAATCAATTAACAGTGGTGCTACAAGCGTGAATATCTCACGCCCAAAGAGCGTCACATCATCTTCTGCACGCAAACACAGCACACGCTTTATTGGTCAAGATTTCAACAACATGAATCTTATGACAGCCCTTCGTTTCTTAGGTCGTCATGACAGTCGTATGCTCTTACTCGACCGCTTCGGCAATTTGTTGTATATACCCATCACTTTTAGCGAAGCAACTTACACCGTCGATAAAAACTTCCGCTTCGGTCCAAAGCAAGACAATCCAATTGAAAACATTTCAAACCGTGTAACCGTACAAGGTCATCCATTGGCTCTTAACGACTTGGTTATTGTAACTGTAGACGATGTTGAAGGGCAAGTCGAAGAGGTTCGAGAAGACACTGCGCCTATAGTGGACAATACCGTTCGTACCACCAACGCCGCTCGGCGTGTAGCACGACAGATGCTTAAGTCACGCTCGCTTGTTCGTGGTAGTCTCTCAAGCGCAGGTCACATGAACTTACTTACACTGCGCCCCGGTATGACAGTAAAGTATGATGGGGTCAACAAGGTGGTCACTGAGGTTAAACATATGCCTATGCGGAACATGAGTGACCTTACTATGATGAACTTTGAAAGTGGTATTGAAGGTGTATTACAAGGTATATCCGAAGGTACGACAGTAGGTGCTAATGAGAATAATCCTGCTACCTATGTACAAGTTGTTGAACAAAACTTAGCAATGTTTGGTAAGGTAGAACTAAGAATCGTATCAGCGATAACAGAAAGAGGGGTATTTAATACAGCATACCTCATCGGTGGAGTGAAGGGAACACACAATCGTGGGCTTATTGGTGGAAACGGACTACCGATTGGTGTGAACAAGACAAGAACAAGGAGGAATATATATTCCAGTTAGTGATTATATGCGCCGTCTTTTGCTTGACACACTTGCAAGCAACATCAACGAGGTCATTTTGGGCTTCGATGGTACACCAGCAACCGCTGATGATGGTTCTGCTGGCAGACCTGCCATCACACTCACGCCTACAGTGACGATTGTTGATGATACATCTTTACTGGTAGAAGCAAAACTTCCATATGATACTTCATTTACCGAGCAAATAAAAGAAGTGTACATCCAGTTTCGTGATACAAGCGATTTCACACCAGTGGGTCGATACACCATCACACCAATTTCTAAATCTACAGCAAATGAATTAAAAATCCAAATCGCAATTGAGGTGGCTTGATGACAATTATGGATGATGCTTGGCTCATTCTTAAAGAGCGAAAGAAGCGAGGGACTTATCGAGAAGCCACAATACCCGATGATAAAAGAAAACCCGTGACTAAGGTATCAAGAGATAAAAATTCACATCCTTTCGCTAATCGTTTTGCTACGCTTGCTCTATCACAGGCTCTTGCTGATATGGGTGAAGACATAGAACCCGAAACACCTATTCGTGGTGGTGGGACACAACAAAGACAAATGAATCAAACATTTGGAAGAAAAGGCCGTAATGACTATGGTGGTATGCAGAATGAAATGGATGTTCAAAGAATAAAGGGACTTCCACTGATGCAAATGCTCGGTTTGGCTGACTTGAAAGGCCAAAACATAGGTATGCAAGACAATAGAGTAAAGGTGTTTGACCCCGCTTTCCGTACTTTTAGAGGCCATAAAATCGGACAATACGGAAAACCAATTGATTTTCAACAAGGTACAGTTATGCCTAACATAAGACAAAATTTTAAGCATGTACCTGCTGATGAATTAGCGGAACTGACACAACGAGTTAAGGAATACAGACCTCAATTTGATGTGTGGGAAAACACAGGTAATGAAAGGGGATGGAAAGAAGGTATGGGTGATTATACTACAACAAGAGATACACTCGCTTATCTTAATTCATTAAACCAAGACCCACAGCAAACTAAATTATTTCAGCATGAAGGGTTTGGAATAGACCCGCAACAATACAACTACATGTTAGAACAATTGGGGAGAGGACAATGACAGGTAATCCATTATCGGGACATACAGCGGCAAACCACGCATCAGCAATGACTGGTAGTGGGGTCTTTACAGACAGTTTAGAAGATGGTGAACACATTACCAGCCCTTCGCTCACAAACATGCTTGAGGGTGTGCATGGGAATGGTATCATGTTGGAAGAAGACACAGCGGGTACAGCGAGTATTCGTGACAATCCCGAAGACCTACCGGGTGTTTGCGAACAAGTGACCAACACTTACACTGTACGCATTATAGGTGGTCACGCAGTGCTTGACGGTGCGTTGTACAAGTTTGCCGGTGGTCCCGGCTCATCACAAGATGTTGCATTTACTACAGGTAGTGCACACAAGCGTGCTACATACAGTGCTCTTAGCAGTGGCCAAGAAGTATTGATTGTTGTGTACATTTCAAGTGACACAACGAATCAATGTATCACATGGGAAATGGGTACACCAGTCACTACAGCATCGAACACTTACCCTACTACACCTTCTGCCTTCCTTAGCAACCCTAAGTCAAGTGGCCTTGATGTAAAGCAAAGTGTCGTGCTTGCTGTCATTCGTGCTGTGTATTCAGCATCGGGTGGTGACCTCAAACTGTCAATCAGTGAGAGCAACGACAAGCGTGTGTTTGTACGCCCTACCCCTCTCTACCTATCTCCTGTCACCAGCGGTGCTGTAGGGGCCACCACAGCCGTTGATTTGCACACTGAACTTGATACTTTCAATCAAGACACAGCAAATTTCACAGCAAGCCGCTTCGGTGCTCTATGGCAATCGTTTGGTGACCAAATAGGTAGCACTACGGCTGGTGACAATGACAAAGATGTGTTGTACTACAGTGGCACTCACGCCGCTCGTTTCACTCGTTCAGTGTTTGACCGTGTGTTGACTACCGCCGCTACTTCTCTCACCATTACATCAGCAGACGCTAACATCCTCATCCTCACTACACGCAGTGGCGCATGTGCTATCTCAACAAGTGGAGCGTTCCCTGCTGGCTATGTCGTTGAAATCAAGAATCAAGATACGGGTGACACTGCTACATTTGCTGGTGAAACAATTGCGGCCAGCGGCTACGGGCGTTTCGTTTGCACCGTAAGTCATGCCAGCACGCCCACCTTTGTACGCTTGCAATAATTACTCTTCCTCATCCATAGACGGATGGAGGTAGATGTTCTTCAAGCGATACGGTTTCAACTTCTTGATAGCAGGGTCAAGCCAAAACACTCCACACACTTTACAGTGTAAGAGGTACACTCGTTCGCTGTCATAATCAATGAAGCGACCTGTAAGGCGACGAGGTATATCGTTGGCCCCGCACACCTTACACTTTTGCTTCAACCTGTCCATCAAGCGGCCCATTCCAACATTCCTCGCAAAAATCACCATCAATTAAAACTATACAAGGTTCACTACACAGCGTACAAATAAGCATATACATCACTGGTTTGGACGGCGAGCAACAATGTCGTCAATGCGAAGGATAGCATTAGTCACTTCACTCGCACTAAGCACTGCTTGGCGTATCAATTCAAATGGCTCAAAGACAGGCTCCTTAAGCAAGTCCTTGACACCTCCTTCGGTTACATCGGGGCCAAGGTGCACATCACCTTGTAGGATACCGTGTCGCATAGCGAGGATAGTGTCAAGCGGGTCATGTCCAGCATTCTCCGCAATAGTAGCAGGAACGACCTCTAAGGCGTCTGCGAATGACTCGATGGCCATCTGTGCTCTACCGCCGATTTGTGCGGCGTGCTGACGCAAGTGCATAGCCATGCGAACGAATGAGTTGCCACCACCAATCACATACTTCTTTCCGCTCATCACAAGGGAAACGACACCGAGTGCATCATCAAATCCACGCTCGACTTCTTCAAGTGTGTGCGAGGTAGCACCACGCAACACCAGTGTTGCTTCGTTGCTTTCAACACCATCACCAACAAAAAGATACCAAACGCCATCTTTCCTTTCACGAGTAATTGAAACCTCGGCGGCTTCCTCAATGTCTTCGGGAGTCTGTGCGATTTCCACACCACTCATTCGACTAAGTGCACGCATGGATGATTCCGGCATACGGCGTACTACCATGATACCGTTCTTCTTGAGGTATGTACACACCATGTCACTCACACCATCACGAACAAAGGCTACCCCACCATGAGGCATTTCATTCACAATGTGCTTTGCACTGTCAATCAAATCAGCCTTGCTTGAACCCTTGAAAGACTGATACGACTTAGCATCAAGTTGTACTTGTACATTATCATCAGTCTTTTCAGTTTCAAGACCGTTGTTGATAAGCACCATTCTACCGTATGTATTTTCACCTTCAAGCACAAAGTCCTTGTTGACAATCACACCTTCGTACAAGTATGAGTCTTCAAGTGAACCACCGGGGAAAGAAACCACCTTAACACTTTCAGCATCGCCAGCCTTCTCCACTGCGCTCACACACAGTTCCGATACAGCATCCAACGCACTTTCAAGGGTCTTACCCGTGATTGCCGTCTTAGCCACATTGATGAGTGCGCTACGGTCGTCACTTGTCATAGCCACATCATTCTCAAGGAATTTAACAGCCATCTGTGATGCTTCGTGATAACCACGACAAATCACATTCGGGTGCAAACCCTTCTCAAACAACATCTCGCTGTTGCCAAGCAATTGACCAGCCAGTACAACTGTGCTTGTAGTTCCGTCATAACACAATGCTTCTTGGGTACGAGCGACTTCTGCAATCATCTTCCCACCGGGGTGTGATACATCCAACTCTCGTAGGATGGTTGCTCCATCATTGGTAACGATGACATTACCGCCACCATCGACCATCATCTTATCCATGCCCATAGGTCCGAGTGTGCTCTTGACTGTTTCTGCAACGGTCTTAGCCGCCCGAATGTTGTGCACTTGTGCTTTCTCCGATTTTCCTGCTTCTTTCTTATTCATATATCTTCACCATTCCACTTCTATCTCCACGACCTCTCCTGTTTCGAGGCTTCGTGAGGAAATGTAACCTTCGCTTTTTCCAAATTGATACAAGTCGTAGGTCAGTTTAGCATCGCTTAAGCAATACTTTGCAACCTCGTCATACTTGCCTTCTCTCCAAGCGATAGGGGCATCAGCACTGTTCATAAGTTTACTGGTACCGAGAGAATGTTTAGTGAGCATTCCAAGCGATGTGTCTACTTTTGAAGCAGACAAAGCCGCCTTGTTCACCAAGTGTCGTGTGTCGATTACTGAATCGGATTTCATCAAGTCGCTGGCTGTCCAGCAATCAAGAGCATCACGCAGTACAGGTAAGTCGAAACCCTTGATATTGTGTCCAAGTATCTTTCCACCCTTCTCCACATGGTCAGCCAAGTCATCACCCAATGTCTTTGGGTGTAACGCCTTTACAGTGTTGTCATTGTTGAGTCCTTTGTTACAGTATATCGTACCATCATTCCCATCCCATGTAGCCACAACTGATGGCTCAAACAAGTGTGTGTTCTTCCACCCACCTATCTCATGTGAAAAGTTTGCTGTTTCGATGTCCAGTGCCATTATGTCGCTCATTGTGTATCACCAATCTTTCGGATGTAAACCCGACCACCGCTCTTGCGGCTCTTGAACAGGGAGGCACCGTAGTCCTTGAAATGCCTGTCGGCTGTGCTCTTCGATACCTTTGTCTTATCCATGTAAGTACCGATGAAGATGTTCTTCAACCTCCAACCATCACCATGTGAATCAATCTCTCGTCCGGTGAGTTCATGATAACATGTTATCATTGCTTCTTGGGCTTTGATTTGCTTCTGTTTGTTATTACCCACTTCAACCGAGTCTTCAAGCCACGCAATAAGATTAGCGAATAAGTCCTTAAGAATTTCAAAAGCCATGTCAATATGATGTTCATTTACTTCCCACGACTCATCGAGTATGGCCATGTGAAGTGAAAAGATACCCAAGTAATTTTCAACAGCAGGAGTAAAAGATGCTACAATTTCACTCATTGAAGGACTCATTTCCTTAAGCATGTCATATATCTCGTCGGATGCATCAAGCAAAGCATTTGAATAATTTACTGATGGAGTGAACATTTCCCACATGTACTCTTGTACAATATCTTCCTTCTCTTCATTACTGCTTTCTTCCCATGAAGTAAAACTTATCTCAGCCATGTTAAGCAAGCGGTCACGAATACGCTTTTCTGTGTTCCTAAAGTAGTCGTAAAGGTCATCTTTGGTAATATCTTTCTTAACAGGCTTCTTCATGAAAGTATCAAGTCTACGATTACTCACTTCTTGCCTGTCGTCCATGTCCCAATGCTTGTAGTACAACAAGACACGCTGGAAGATACCTTTCGTCAACACATAATCTTTGACTCCTTTTGGTGGGTATGTGGTAATCCATAATGACACAAGTGAGGGACACTCAATCTTATTCCCTTTCATGTGTTTCACGAGAGTGTTGTTTCCACTCCCAACAGGGTTACACGCTGTTTGTAAATACAACACGGTTTCTTGATTGTGTTTATTTGGAGTGAGTAAGATAGAACCTTCATCGAAATTGATTGCTTTACGACCAGCAAGAAGACCTTCCACCGTTTCATACTCCCCCGTAGGTTTGTTGTTATCATCCAGTATAGCGTTTGTAGAACCAATCATTCCAGCATCAGTACCCGATGCGAATAGTTCAAAGGGAATGTTAGCGTTTTCCATAATGTCGCTAATGAAGTTCCAAGCAATTGACTTACCTGTACGAGATGGTTGAATCCAAAATACATGCACTCTCAAGTCAAGATGCGAGTCGCCTGTAGGAAGACGAACATAAGGAAGGGTAGTTTGTCCTTGAATGAAAAAGAAAGAAAGCAAAGCGGGCATTTCATTCTTCATTGAAGTTAATGAAAAGTGTTCAAGGTACGCTTTCAAGATTGGAAATTTTTTAACAGCGATGTACTCTTTCATTAGAATCAACCCCTTTCATCTTAATTGGTTTATATACTCAACGACGAACCTTTCGTTCTTGTCGTACAGGTTCTTCGCTTGTGAGAATATCGACAAGCATTTTCCTTCTTACATCACCAAGTCCTTTGACCTTCTTGATGGATTCGGGGAAACACATTTCTTCTATACTACCACACTTCTCAAGCAACTTCTCAGCAGTTTCTTGACCAATGCCGGGAACTGTCATAATCATGTCGAGGCGCAAGTCATTACTCGCTACACGGCGTATGGATTGCGCTCCATGTTTGCTGGCAGGTTTGTGCAACTTACCATGCAACCGAACAATAAAGGAAGCGGCTTCACTTACATTGTTACAGTAAAACACTTGACAATCAAAGTCGGACATGAGGCGAGCGATTGTACCAATCAGTTCATTCTGCACCTTAGAATATGTTAGTTTGGCTCGTCCGTTGTTGCGTGCCATCGCAAGATACTTCTCAACTGTACCATGTACAACGATAAAGAAACGCTCATAGTTCGCATCCATGTTGTCGAGTTGTCGCCACAGGTGTCCACTGTGACTTGATTGGAATAGGTCACCAACACTCTTGGCTTCTACACAGGCACCACCCAATAAGTAATCACCGACCACCAAAGGTTTGCGTGCTACAACAAGCCCTGCCTTCTTAGCCTTCCGTTCTATAGATTCACAAAGGGTACCCCGTTCGTTGCTGTCGATGTAAAGTTGCGGTTTCATTTGAACTCCCCTCCGTCGTGAAATTTACAACGCTCGGATTTGTATCCTTTCCAATGTCCACAACGCTTACCCTTTTTACTAATGTATTCACATCGGTATTCGTCGGGTGTCTTTTGTTTCCTACAGGTATGGCATATGAAAGTGTAATCTTCGGGCTTGTCATTCATTCTCTTACTGCTTGCTGGTCTGCAATTACAGAAAATACATCTTAAGTTATGCATCAAATATCCACTCCTGTTCCATCGTAATACTTACATTTCCCCATGCAAAATCCTTCCATGTAGAGAGTCGAGCAAGTGGCATGAGAGTATCCAGTCATCACAACACTGCGTACTTGTTCTTCCGTTTTTTCATAACGGTAATCAACCCACTCTTGTGATTGGCATATACTCACTATGCTCTTGATATGCTCTTCTTTCTCCTTTGTACCCACACGCCACGCTGGAAAGAACATACGGAACCTGTCTGCTAAGTAAGATGCAAAGTGGTACCGTGCCCTATGTGGTGGGTTACCACCTCCCATTGCGGCTTGGGACAAACAGGGGAGAATATGAATATCGTTTAATGATACCGTAGGTAAGTCAACGGGTTTTTGATTGAAGTTTTGAGAAAACTTATTCTCAATTATTTTCATGAGTAATTTATTTTCACCGAGGGGAATGTACCCTGTATGTGATTGCATCCCCAAGTCCATCAAGTCTTCATAACCAAGTGTCATTATTTGTTTACTGGTTAATGGAATAGACCATACTCCCCTTTTGGCATTGTATGAATTAGGTATGCGTATCATACCCGAAGTGTCAAACATAACAGTAGGGTCATTACAATTGAGTGGGCCTATTTCTTTCTCCCATGTTTTAATCAACACCCTTCCCGATTGTTTGATTCGAGATACTTCACTTCCACTTTCGGGGTTGAGAGTTTCGGAAAGCGGTATCCATACATGGTACCCACCGCCGCTAAACCACACATAGTGTAACAAGTTCTTACCCATCAAGTATTTGTGAAGTCTTTGTACTTCCTCTTGAGGCACATCGAACGGTACATCAGCACCACGATTGTTAAAATCTTTACAATCAAAGTCCATCACAAAGTGATGTATCAATGGTGAGTTGTAATCTACTCGATGATGCTTTGGTGCCTGTGTGTCCGTGTACCCATATGCTGTGAAGTACACATTACCACTACCGTTTTTACCACGCCAGTATGATTCTAATTCATCAGCGTTTCTTACCATACGCCGCCAACCTTTCTCCCCATTGCTTGATAACTCAAGCACTTCACGAGGATAATCAATTGGAATGAATGGCATGAAATCACCTTTGAGAATACAAGTACATGTTCAAATCTTTAACGAGTGCTTGAAGTAATTCTTCTATTTTATCTTCTTTCAAGTAACGAGCCGCCACTGTGTACACAATGTCTTGAGGTAGACCTATTGGTGCTACACTACCTATCCCCGTGTCCATAAATTCTTTCAAAGAAGTCTGTCTATACACTGCACGAGTGAATAACTTCCTGCCGGGCAAGTTACCACTCTTCGTTGAGTGTAACCTAACCGTGTAGTTCGCCTTTCCTATCTTTTCTTTCATCATAATTTCTAACAATCTTATCGTACTGTTCATTTTATTTCCTCCAACATTTTGTCGAGTGCATCATCTGTAAGCGACCAAAAATCACAATGGTCAACGAAGGAACACCAGTGACATTTCATTTTTCCACTGTCACGCAGTTCCTCAAGGGGCATGTCTTTTGGTGGCTTGCCCAACCACGGGTCTGTAGGGAAATCCATTTCAATGTGGGCTTTGATGAGTTTCTTAATCCTGTTTTCTACAGTGGTTTCGATTCTCTTTGCCGCTGTAGTAGGCTCGTAATGTATAGCCGGTCCCTCACCGTCTTTGATACCCCCACCCGGAAACTCCCATCCCCAGTGGGTGATGGGAAGGAACTCGGCGTGTGGACTATGTTCAAGCATCATCTTGTAAAATTGCATCTCAGCACGCATAGAAGGTACCTTGCCTCGCTTCTTGTATTTACCACTCTTCAATTCCATGAGAGCGTAGCCCTCACCATCTCGGAACAAGGAGTCAATGAAACCTCTCATGTGGATAGGGATTGCTTCTCCATCTACCTCAACGAATCGAGTAGCGTGAATGTTAGCCTCAACCCCTACTGGTCGCCAAGCGTCACCACCAGTGTGATGCAATCGCCGCATCTGCCATTCCAACCACTGGTGTATCTGTTCTTCCTCACCGTAGATGTAGGGTTCGGGAGGTTGTGGTACTGCGTCAAAAAATAATTGGCGAGCATCTTCTTCTTTTCCTTTCACCAGTAAATGAATTGCTTGTTGTTCTTGTTCTTCTGTGAAGTTGTTCCAAAACCATTCAACCATATCGTGGACATTCTTACCCCGGATGTGGTCGGCATTCTCTTCGCCTCTCAAACCATCAAACTTTTCATATTTGTATTGCCTTCTACACCATCCAAAGGTGCCGAGGCTTGACTTGGTAATGCGGAGGATATTGTCGGGTGTAGTGATTGGGTTCCAATAGTACACACTTCGTCTGTATGACTCCACTTCTTTCTCGTTGCCTGTAGCATCGAGGTAGTCTTGTATATCGGGACGGACTTCGGGACCGTTGACAAGGAACCTCATGCGTTTTCCACCTGCCAAAGTCTTGTGCGTTCTACACCTTCGTCAATCTTTCTCGCTCGGCACTTAGCACATAGCCACCCTTTCGCTTTCGCTTTAGCGTAAGCATTCACAGCATGACAAGTACCACGAGGAAAACCAATACACCTACCGCTCATTCTTTCATCTCCATCTCAATCAACTTCTGCAAGTACACAGCCAAGTCCATCGCTTCTTCCTGTGCGTGGATAAGCCATTCAAGGCGGGAGAGTGGTGCGGTTTCCATAGTGACCCCGTACTTCGCTTTGCCTACTTCTGCTCGCTGTGCAATCTTCTTGCATACTTCGTCTTCGATTCTGCTCATTCTTTCACTTCCATTTGTGTACGGGCTTTATTTGCCTTTTCATAACTGTCAAATACAATTATCTTATCCGATAAAAAAGATGACATTCTTCGTTGGGTTCTGCTACCCGGACACCTACAATGGTATGTGCGAACAAGTGCTTTCGGGTCGGATGGTTGACCAAAGCCAATTTTCACTTTTTTAATGTTCCACTGTCCACACGCAGGTTTTTGATTTTTAGGTGTGCGCCACGGAAACTCATGACACTGCCAAAGAATGTATTTGAAATGAGGTATGTATTGTGCTTTAGCCTTTTCTAATTCACTAAGCAACGACTCATTCTCTTTCCGCAACGACTCATTCTCATTCTCTAATTCACGAATTTTATTGTAGTCATGCTCGGCAAACATATTTCTCACCACGATAGTGTCTTCGATTCTGCTCATTCTTCCTCACCTGTAATAAATCTGTTAATGTGTTTCCATCCTTCGTTTTCTTGATTTTTTGGGAAAAAATGGAGATTAGGACAAACCCCTCCTATGCTTCTGTAATTCTTTGTTGATTGGATTTGAGCATAAACCGAAGTAGTGGTTTCCCCACATACTTTGCAAGCAACACCTCTTCTTCGTATTCTTCTACTCATTATTCTTCACCTCTTGGTAGCCAATTTGTTTTCTCGTCATCAGTAGAGAAAGAAATACCAGTGTCCTCGGAAAATAAAGTTGATGTGATATTTATTGGCCCTTCATCTATTGGAACTTTAGTTGTGTGATATTCCGGGGGTAATTCTTCATAACCACATTCCGCCATCCATTCTTCATACTTCGCTTGTGTAGTGAAGAAGCCGACAGGAATCCACCATCCTTGACTGCATTCGGGACATACACGCACTGTATCGTGATAGGTTAGACAGTGTTCTAAAAGTACACCGTAAAGCATCTCTTCATCTTCGTCTTCGATTCTACTCATTCTTCCTCACCTGTAATTTCCTTGATGATTCGTTCTGCTTCACATAACTTACAGTGATGCTTGCTTTCAAATTCGGGCCTGTGTATCATTGGTTTAACGCATTTCATATTCTTCACCATAATTTTCTTGGCACCCGTCGTGCCGTGAGTCCATCTAAGTCCCATTCAAGTGCTTCGTACACTGATTTTAATTTACGATGAATCCATCTGTCAACAGTTGTTGTCCAATCTACCCCGTAGCCTTGCAACTGTTCTTCATGCTCAAAGGCCACCACATTACAGTAGGGTTGACCTTCCGGTACCTCATCGACAAACACCCATTGTGCACTGTCGCTTTTCCTGTACTGTGTGCCTATGTATTCGTTTGAATACTTTGCCGCTTTGATAGCGTTTGGAGTGTGACTTGGATGGTAGTCTTCGATGTTCTTCTTGATACCACCATAGGAGGATGCTTCTGTGACTGAGAGTTCACCGTTGTATGCTGAACGGATGAGTGGTCGTACCTCATTGAAAATATCTTCTTCCGACTTTCCAGTGGAAATCAAGGTGAATACTTTACCCAGTATTTCTTTTGTCATCACGGGTGCGCTCGATGCTTTGATTGAGAAGCCTGTAACTTTCATCTTCCCTGCTTCGTTAGGAGGGAAAGACTTCACACCGAAGTTCATGTTCTTCACCTTCGCTGTAAACCAGTATGGGAAGAACGCTTCAAGTTCCACATCAAGATACTTGAGATTCATTTCTTCTTGAGCGATGCGAGTTAATTCGTTTGCCACCACTTCTGCTTCATCAAACGGTACTTGAATGTAACAAGAGTCAGTGTGTCCTGCAAGCCCACGGTACCCCATATCTTCACTCTTATCAACCAGCATACTGATTGACTCACGACCAAGATAGGTAATCGACTGAGCGATTTCATAACTGCTCCATTGGCCACGAATCTTCTTACTTCCAAGCATACCGTATATAGCGTTCACAGCAACCTTCACAGCCATCTGTAGCATATCATATCCCAACTGTTCGTCCGGGTCTGTAGTGGCCTTCATAAGACCCTTGTAGTGCTTACGAAGTGCAAGCATATCTTTGACCACCTTTGGAAGAATACCCTCCTTGTCCTGTAGCCAATGGAATGTACCACCTGTACCGGGGATGTATGAACCATCATCGTCCATCTTCGGTGGGATGTTGAGTGTGAGAGTGTTAGGTCCGGGTTTGTCTGTGAGTGTAGTGTGGCATAGGTTAGCCGAGAGAATGATGTTTGGGTACAGCGAAGCAAAGTCAACCAGTGCAACATTCTCATGTCGCCCCGGTACAGTTTTCATCACCCACGCCGCTTGTAGTGGTGCCCTTTCTTCTACCCAAGAAGTAGGTGCTTTCATGTTTGTTTTACGACCAATTAAACCACGGAAGTATCGACTCACATTGTGTGTGCTACCGAACTGTACACCAGCGACCTGTTGTAGTGCAAGATGGAAATCAGTACAGTGTAACTTCTCATCAATGTCACGAAGGAGAGTTGTATCGACTAAACAGTAATCAACGAAGTCATCGTAGTATTCCTTCCAACCATTGAAGACCGTCATACCCTCAATGTCATCGGTGAGTTTGTGACCAAGCCCAAGTTCAGTAGCGAACCAATTTAACTTTCGTTGCTGTGCCTTACCACGACCACTCTTCTGCCACACACCTTCAAACCCACTTCCTTCTTCTGCCATAGCCGCAGTGTCAAAGACAAGGCGACCTTTGATTGGTTGTGCTGTAGTCTTGTATCCCGAACCATCTTTCTTAGGTGGAAGGAAGATACCAAGAGGTGACATATCATGTCGCAGTGCACCAAGCCTTGTGTGTAGTTTAGGCAAGTCAGCCCAACCACCAGCGTGAGCGATGAGCATGTCCGGGTCACACTCTCTCAAGTGTTCCAAGAATCCTGTGAGCATCGCATCTTCGTTTGGATAAGTGCGGAGTTCGTACCCATCATACCTATCAATCCACTCAGTCTTTGTAATCGTATCACGAATAGATACCTCACTCCATGCGAACACTACATTGTGTTCAGCGTGTGAGTCTGCTACAGCCATGACAGTAATTTCTCCATCACCATCAGTCATCCATTCCAAATCGTAATACCACTTACGAGGATGGAACTCCGGTATTTTGTCCGGGTAATTTGTGAGAAGAATTTGGTCAAGGTAATTCAAATCAGCCTCACAAGTCCACTTGCCTACAGCATCTTTAATTTCCCATAAAACATTTGGATGATTGACTTCTACCTTCCACAACTTACCCCCACTAAGTGAAACTGAAACCTCTTCGGTAACACGGGCGTGCATGTTATTTAGTCGCCTTAATACAAACGAAGGTGCTTCTTGTCTTAACCAACAAAAAGGATATACAAAGTCATCATCTTCGTGTGAGATGTAACGCTCTTTCAGTACACCATCGGCTCCACGAGTACGCACATATATTGTAGGCGGGTCGTAGGGGTCATCCGAGGTGTATTCGATAATCATCAAACATCACTCTCGTTTACAATCATCAGTAAAGTATTCTGTTGTTCAAAGATGACAAGTGTTTCATCACCCATGTGCACACGAGCCTTACCTATGTCGAGGTACTGCAAGCATACAGGGAGCCAGTCACCGAAGTGGGTCGAGATAGTAGCACTCGGTCCATCGTTGTCCATGAACGGTAGTGTCGTGAAGAGTCTGCCCGTAGCCGCTTTACCAGCCACGATACCAAACTCACCTTCACCGCAATGCGCTCGTAACTTGAACTGTGAATCTTTAGCAAGAACACCTTTCATACCTGCGAGGGAAATCAAATCTGTAGTCATCACATCACCATGCACATTCAACTCATCACCTGCGAATGAAGACCATCCACTTGATGATGAGTTCTCAAGTAACTTGCGTACCACAACCGTCTTTGCCGCTGAAAGAATATCATCAGTGCTTGGAAGTTGTAACTTGTTTCCACCTGCTTCAATGTGCAATGGTTTAGTTTCAGCCGCCTGTCTAAGACTCACCTTGTCTTGCTTGCTTGCTTTGAGATACGCAATAGCCTTCTCAAGCAAAGCGATGTGAATGAATCCTTCTTCATCCACTGTAGCACCTGTCATTTGCTTACGCAGGTAGTAGTTAGCAAACCCTACTTCAATGGTAAGTCGGTTGCCACTACAACTCATACGAGCATCAGTGACACCCTTACCAAAAGATGTAAGGAAGGTCAACAAGTCTTTTCTTTCAACAGTAATCTTTGTCATAATATCACCTCAGTGAGAAAGGGGAATAGGAAGAGGGAAACCAATACCCCTTGTAGCAATACGGAAACACTTTTGCTGGTTGAACATAGCCCCACGCTCGTTCTCCCACCTATTCATTACTTCGCCAAAACCCTTCTCATTTGTGCGGGATGCACTTGAGTATCACAAACTCCCATCGTACAGTTCGGGTAGTCCGAACCATTGCGGTTCACCATTTGGTCGTGTCACAAACACAGTGCGTGTTTGGTCTTGAAGTGCTGGATTCGTCTTGCACTTCTTGAAGCGAGCCTTGTACTCCGTCTTGGTCAATTGACCATCATCATCGTACTCATCTTCTTGCTCCATCCAAATGATTGTTGGAAGGTAATTGTTAGTCTTCTTCTCCCATTCGGGCGACCACTTCGCTTTCGATTGGTCGTCGGAGAAGGAGAAGTTTGTATTGCGTAGGTGAGTTTCCCAAAAGACCCTCACACCAGCACGCACAAGGCTACGAGAGAGAGCCGTAAGTTGGTGGAATCGAGTGTTTCGGATAGCCCAATCGGACTGTCGCTCCACTCGCTTTGCATCACCAGCACCACGGTTGTCTGCCGCTTCGATACCATCCTTGGCCAGTCCCAAGTCAATGATACGCATGTTGTTGGTACAAATCTCCAACCAAGAGTCGAGGCCACTTACAAGCACACCCCATACTTCTTGTTCGCCGGTTTGTACTTGATGAAGAATGTACTTCATAATGTCCATCACACGCTGATGCGTGCCGGGATAGTCGTATGCTGTACGGTCACTCACACCCATCTGCCATGGCTTCCATGACTTGATGTTTGTATTCTTATTCACTGCCGAGTTGAGCATAGCAACACCCATATCGAAGTCAACAGCATGTAACAAGGCATTTGGATTATCTTTGACATACTCACCGAAGGCATGTGTTACCATACCCGATTTACCTGTTCCGTCGAAGCCAGCAAGACCGATGAACATGTGAGTCATGTCTTGGTCTGCCATCTTCTCTTCTTCAATCCGAAGATGAGCGAAAGGGTCGTTAGCCTTCTTAGGGGCTGGTGCCTTACTCTCATCCTTCTTCGCTTCTGCTTTCACTGTCTGTCCAAATCCTGCCATATATCTTCACCTCATTCAAATTGACTTGTCCCTGTATCGCCACCAGTCATGCGGCGGCGAGCACGGCGTGGGTCGGCATAAACGCCGAACACCGTCAACTTAGGAGTCGTGAGTCCATCTCGTGTCTTCATACCAATACGGCCAAAGACGAAGACAGTAGAGCGTTCCGCATACGGGAATGCCTCTTCGCCCCAGTGGGAAACGAAAGGTTGTGTGCACTTACCCACAGCACCCGGAATCCAGCAATCAATGTCACCAGCGATACTGCTTGAGAGTGTCATGTTGTAGTTGTGTCCTTCATCATCATACTCACTTTCACGAGGTTCTGTGGACATACGAGTAATAGTTCCCTTTGTAATCACAAGAGGACCGTATGCACGCTTGTCACCACCGATGGTCATGAACTGCTTACGGCTTTCGTATGCTTGCTCAAGCGAATCAATAGAAACATAGAAGTCGTGAAAGTCTTCCATTGTCCAAAACTTAGGAGGTTGTAGGAAGGGTTTGAGGTTATCTTCAACAAACTCATCTGTGTAATTGATAGTGAACTCACTGTATGTGTTGAGCACATCTTTGAAATTTTCATTGCCACCTTCCTTTGGGGGGATGACTTGTACCTTACAAGGTCGTCCAATGTCAATTGACTTGTACAGGTTTTCACCCTTCAAGTCAATGCGCCACAGACTCACATTACCGTTACTTACGAAGTCTTTCTCTTCTCCACCCAAGAAGTAAGCGTAGCGACCCATGTTCTTTTCGGGTGATGCTTCGTTATTGTATGTGGTTAAACACACCCAATCATTACCAGCCTTGAATCCATGTGGTGGAACAGGGTTACCCTCTACAGCCACACCTGTGTTTGCTGTACCATCCTTTGTGGTTAGAGTCCACATTCCATCTTCCTTCTCGTACAAACCAAGTCGCCCGTCACCAATGCAACCAGCAGGGTCTTCTTTGTACCGCTTAATGTTTGCACGAACAATGTTAGCGAGTCGGTCACGCTTCTTGTCAGCAACACCGAGGAAACTACCCACCCATGTTTGCAACTTACCATTGCCACCACCGCTTTGTCGGCGTGTTTCGACAACCAAAGATTCAGCCCAATCAACGAGCAAGTCTTCATCTTCTGCCATTGGGTCAAGTGTGTTGTGCTGTGTCTTACACAGTTCAAGGAATGCTTTTACCACCACTTCATTTGATTGTCCAATACGCTTCGCATAAGCGTACAAACGATTCGTCACAGAAGAGGGTAGACCCCCGGACGAGTTTGTAGTATCAGCCATGCTTCCAAAGCCATTGCCGGAGGATTCTTCCTCAATATCACTGTATTCATCTTGGTTATCCCATGTACTCATGTTTTCACTTCCATTTTGTTTTTCAATCGAGCAACCAGTACATCCACATAAGATTCACTGGAACCACCCCATTCATACACATACTTCATCATATCACCCCACACCTCCATAATCACAAAGGTGGTGTCAGCATCCATATCGAAATGCTTGCGGATGTTACGATGAAATTTGTTCATGAATGACAATTTATCGCCCGAAGAATCTAAGAGTGTGAGAAGGTTCTCACGAAGGTCATTGAATTTATGCGTAGTAGTGTACTCCCACCATTCATCATCATTTCGTTTGGCGACGAATTGCTTGATGGCATCATCTACTTTAGGGCAACCTTGCAAAGCGGCCACTGATGCACGAAGGTCACCGCCGTGGTACTCTACTACATCTTCGTAGTATTCCGACCACTTAGCAGGTACTCCTTCAATACGATTGAGATGGAGTGCACCCTGCTGAGGCGATACACGGGAAAAAGAATAAAGCGTGCATCGACTCTTGATGGCAGGACGAATCTTATCAGCATAGTTCGCAGTTAGGATAAACAACACCTTGCTGGCGTACTTCTCCATAATACCACGGCAAGCGTCTTGTGCGGCAGGGGTAAGACCATCAGCCTCATCCCATACCACTACCTTACGCTTTGCACCAATACCACTTAGACGGACAAAGTTCTTCACCTCATCACGAATGTAGTTGATTCCCCTATCATCACTGGCGTTTGTCCACAAGATGTTCATGTCGTTGTAGGCATTACCAAGCAGGGTGCGAGCGAGAGCATTGGCGGCACTCGTCTTACCTGTACCCGGTTCACCTACCAGTAGGACAGCCGCAGGGTATTCCCCTGTGCTCTCCCAACCTTCTGCGTCCCGAACAAACTGTGCGTTTCCAACCACTTGAGATGGGTGGACAGGTCGTAGTTGCTCATTCCAATTCATTTCGACTCAACCTCTTTCCTCTTAGTTGGTTTATATAGTCTTCACCAAAAACGGTGACTATCATCACAATTCCTCACAGAATTTGTCCCACGCTTCTACCCAGTACATGAACTTCTTCCAGTTCTTTCCTATCTTCCTACTGCGCCGGGTGAGTGTCCCATCCTCGTTGTTTTTGTAGATGACTTTGGGTATAGGGTTGTCACGCATCCACAATATCTTCTTGATGTTCTTTACATCCTGCACGCTCATCAATGATTGAAACGGTTCCAACTCATCAATGAAGCGCATCATCTTGTCACCATACACCCTCTTGGTTTCCATTACGGAGAGTCCTTTGGAGTTGGCCCACACTTCGATACACTTCTTCTGCTCTTCCGTACAAGATTTCTTGATACAAATATACGATTCGACTTTGATTCCGTATGAGTATGGTGAGCGATGAGTGGAAACGACATACTGAATTTTCATCAGTGCCATGCCCAAACCTATGTTTTCAAGATTCATCTTCACCACCAGTAATAGCATAGTAGTCAAGTATATCGTCAACACTATCGACACCCATTGTGTCTTCTACTTCAATGAATTTGAGATGCCAACCGTCGTCCGGCGACCATGTATAATTGAACTTACCAACCAAACACTCATCTACATTTTGGAAGGTGTGTCGTATGTTTGCATTCACACCACGACGCTTCAATGCGTTATCGAGTGAAAATGGTAGTGTGTCTATTGTGAGCGTAGTTGTATCCACAACTTCACCAGCATCGCTAAAACCGATAACAATTTCATAACCTCCTTTGTTTAAATTTTGTATGGTAAGTATCTGTGAGTACAATGTATTCGTCCCGTTGGACTTTAGGTAGTATTTACTTTCATGGTGAATTAAAAATCCACCCTTCGCATATGAATCAAGCAAAACCTGTGACTCGTGCCACTCGTGATTCATCGCCTGTTTCGGTTTAGAGAAGGGAAGGGGGGTGTTGTGTGAATGCCAGTGGCTTGTACCTGTAGGGTTCTCCCACATCCAACACACAGCATTGCTATCAAGCATTGGTGTGAAGGTAGTGTTGAGTGTACCGTTTCGATTTCGGACTATCCCATCACCCACATACTTCAAGGTAGCACAGTCAGTAACGAACCACCACTCTTCCGGTGCGTCTTCACCGTCCCACGATTCAAGTTTCTTGAAAGGAGTGTGATGTTCTTTCACTTCAAGCCCATCATAAATTACCGAAAGATGTATATCAAAAGAATGACCAGCGTTTAAATTACTGTGCTTGTATAACCAGTTCTTGAATCGGTTTCGTTTAGAATACCAACGGTAGTCTAACGCCCACCTCCATATCAGTGCGGCTTCTTTCACACTGATACTGTTAGCGAAAGAAAGTACCCAATCGTCATTTGTGTGTGCGTTCCTCATTAGGTCCATCACTTCCTTGAGTGTGAATGTACTTGGTTCGTCTCCCGATTCCCATGTTAGAATTTCTACAAAAGGTCTATCTTCTGCAACCTCTAAGATGCGCTCAAGCATCACGCCGCACTCTTTTGCAAGTTGCGTTTTCAATCTGTGCAAGGACACTGAGAGCCTATTCGTTGTATGTACAAAGTCCCAAATCTCACGACATTCTTTTTTCGTGATTTGTTTCACCAGTAATTTATTTGGCATTCGGTTGATGAGTTCGGCCAACCTCGCCAAAGTAAGCATGTACTCACTCTTCTTCACTGGTTGGTAAGTTCGTCTTTATCGAAGTGATGCCCCACATCCAAGGAGGCACTCTTTCTCCGTTACGCTCTTTGCCGAGGATGACAAACATTCCACCCACGCCTTCATCGAAAGCACCGTTTTCTGCGTACTCAACAAGTTGTTCTCGTGTCTGTGCTGTGTACTTATGGGAGGTTGATTTCCACTGCATGAAGATTTCGTCACCAGCAAGTAGGTGGAAATCATCGGGGTCAACATTTATGTCCAAGCCACAGGAGTTGCAACCAAGAACGATTCTCCACAAATCAATAGGCACAGTCTTACCATTCGATGTTTCTGCATCTACTGTTTCGATGTACTCAGCCTTTGATTTCTCAAAGTCATTGTTAGCAAGTGGGTATCCACATTCACAAGCCCATGTTTGTGCAAGTTCTTGTTTTGCTTGGAACTGCATTTCTGCTTGTGCATTAGGGTCGAGTGGTGGTGTGGCCATTTCCAAACCATCGGGTTCTTCCATTGTGAATCCACATGCTTCCATGAGATGGGTAAACTTCTCATGGTGGTCTTGAGCCATCGGATGGTTAAGCATGAAGATGAGGGCGAAACTTGTTTCGGTCATCTTCCTGTACTGTACACCACTATCGTCGGGTGCCCACACACCGTCAATCGGTATCTTAGCAAAGTGTTCGTTTCC
>UEXM01000129.1_pt1 | contig 82457 bp, 58 predicted proteins | sample 1796661 | NCBI WGS metagenome assembly UEXM01 (sample SAMEA4772469, study PRJEB27181) | metagenome | reverse complement strand
GGAGCTTTAAGCTCCCTAAAGGGTCGTTGGAGACTACAACGTTGATAGGTTGGGTGTGGAAGTGCTGCGAGGCATTGAGCTAACCAATACTAATTACCCGTGAGGCTTAACCATACAACACCCAAGTGGTTTTGTAGGTAAGTTTGACAAGTGTGTAGGAATACACAAATCACGCATAACATAGTGTGAATAAGAGAAAACAAAACGTATTTATTATCATTGAGACATGTCTTAATGAACGGCTTTCAAGATTGTACCCTTTTTGTCTAGCGACAATAGCGACATGGCCCCACCTGATCCCATTCCGAACTCAGAAGTGAAACGTGTTAGCGCCGATGGTAGTGTGGGAGTTCCCATGTGAGAGTAGGACATTGCTAGGCTTCTATTTAGAAGAGCCCGTTACGAAAGTAACGGGCTTTTTGCTATCTAGAATCCACTAAAGATAGCTATCAGTAATAAGCTTTCAGTTTAAGACATAATCCACTGACACCTGATAGCTTCGATCTGGCATTCTTTACTAGCAGTTATTTCGTTTATGCAAATGAACATTGTACATTTATTAAAGAAAGGCTATTTTGAGCCGCCTTTCTTATTTTGTATTGCTTTAAGGTGATGTACTAAATTTTACTTACCAATTGATATTGTTAGCTGCTGAAATGGTTTAATTCGGTCAATTACATTTACCACCATTTCATGGCTTGCTTCTGGATCAGCAATGACCACTGCACTGTTGGTTTGGTTTTCCGATAAAAAGCTCTCTATACGAGCTGATAGCCTCTCGATATCAACTAATTTACCATTAAACTTTAATTGACCTGTCTCAGCTATTTGCACAACTACAGTTGGGCTATTTACCTGTGAAGGATTGTTTTTCGCTTTTGGTCTATTAATTAGTAGCCCTTCTTCTTTGATGAAGGATGTTGTGACGATGAAAAATATTAATAAGATGAAAACAATATCTAACATTGGCGTCATATCTACATCAGCTTCTTGTTCTTCATGCATATGCTTTTTTCGGCTCATTCGATTCCCTTAGTGTGACAAGTAACTTTTGTTTGATATTTAATATGTACGAGGACCTACGTAGTTGCAAGTTTTAATTACGATTTTATTCGTACTTATAATGGGTTAACTACCCAGGCTTTATATTTTGTTGCGTAAAATCAGATGCTTAAGTTTTTGTGACTATATGGGGTGAGGAGTGTTATTGAGCAAAATAGTGTCGATTGTATTAATTTTTAATCAAGTATATTGTTGGTTTTTGTAGCAGAGGGCTTATCTAGTCTAAAAATTATTTATCCTATACATGATATAAAACAACTAAAAGCGTATTTGTTCAAACGGTATTTTTATAACGTGTAATACTTTTTTAATGAATTATTTTTATTAAATTGGATACTCAATGAAAACAATGACGATAAAAAATAGAATTTTATTGCTTAGCATTTTGCCGTTAGTTTTTGCTATCTCAACAATCATGTTTTTAGTTCATTTCGAGCTTAGCGCCCTTGGTGATGAGCAAGTAAAAGATATTCGAAGCTCTATGATGAACGAAAAACGCGTCATCCTTAAAAACTATGTAGATATTGCACTTACTTCAATTAAAAGCGTCGTTGCTAGTGGCTCTTATGATGATGCTGTAATCAAAAAACAAGTGGCAGATCAATTGAGAGATATTCTTTTTGGTGAGTCAAAAGACGGTTATATGTTTGTTTACGACTATGGCGGTATTAATATCGTCATGGGGCCAAAGCCAGAGCTAGAAGGTAAAAACTTGTATGGGTTACAAGATGCGAATGGTGTAAATGTCATTAAAGATCTTATCGACAGCGCTAAAAGCGGCGGCGGATTTCTTGAATATAGCTGGAATAAACCCTCAAAGAATGCCGAAGCACCTAAACTTGGATTTGCTCAAGCTATTGAACAATATAACTGGATGGTTGGCACTGGTTTTTATATCGATGATATTGATGATGCAGTTATGGCTGCACATATGGAGATTGACAAAAGAATCAATAGAGCAATGATGTTGATAGCTATTGTAGGATTAGTGTTAATTGTTTTAGTTGCCTTTATTAGCCTATTTGTTACTGGGCGTATAACGAAACCAATACAAGATACAGTCTCTGCGCTTAACAATATCAGCCATGGAGAGGGAGATTTGACCCGACGATTAAAGGTATATGCAGATGATGAAGTGGGCCAAGTATCCATTAGTTTTAACCACTTTGTAGAAAAAATTCATCAACTAGTATTAGAGATAAAAGACAGTGTAGGAGATTTAAGTGAATCTACTCGTCAAATGAATATTGTTGTTACTCGCACCAATGAAAACGTCGCTAAACAAAAAGATGAAACTATGCATGCGGCAACTGCTGTACATGAAATGGCTGCGACGGCTGAAGATGTTGCAGGAAATGCTTCAAGGGCCGCTGAGGCAGCACAACAAGCTGATAGTGAAACCGCTTCAGGGCAAATTATTGTTGAAGATACGATAGTATCGATATCTCATTTATCTGAGGATGTTAACCGTGCAACAGATGTGATCAATCAGTTAAGTGATGATGCTGAACAAATTGGTGATGTGATTAATGTTATTAAAGGCATTGCTGATCAAACTAACTTATTAGCTTTAAATGCTGCCATCGAAGCTGCGCGCGCAGGCGAGCTAGGTAGGGGGTTTTCGGTTGTTGCAGATGAAGTAAGAACACTTGCAAATCGTACACAACAGAGTACGGAAGAAATTAACCACATGATCGAATTACTATTGGGTCGTGTAAAAGAAGCCGTAGGTGTCATGAATAATAGTCGCTCACAAGGTGAAAATACTGTAATGCAAGCTCAGAAAGCTAGTGTTTCGTTAAAAACAATAATGGCTGCAGTGAGCACCATTACTAATATGAATACTCAAATTGCAACAGCTGCTGAAGAGCAAACTGTCGTGACTGATGAGATAAGTAGAAATGTTCAACAAGTTGCTGATATTGCCGAAGACTCTTCAGTGAAGGCTTTAGAGTTAGAGAGCACTTCTGCCGAATTAATATCCTTAGAAAATCGCTTAGCTGCAGTGGTAAACCAATTTAAAGTTTAAACTATAATAAATAAAGGCGTTTTTTGTTAATTAAAATAAGTAGAGCGTTTGCTATTAAATAATAAAAAATCCAGCAGTAGCTGGATTTTTTTACGTCATATCTTTACTTAATAGATTTTGCCTATTGGTTTTACTCAACAATATCCATTTCTTCGATTAGGTTGGTTGCACCATCAACATGTTCCATCACCCAAAGCATGTATTTAATGTCGACATGAATTGAACGATTTAGTTTTGTATCGTAATCCCAATCGCCAATAATACTTTCGTAAACACCGTCAAACACCAATCCGACAAATTCAGCTTTATCATTCAGGGTTGGAGAGCCAGAATTACCGCCAGTTATATCTAAGGTTCCCAAATAGTTTACTGGTACAGAGCCAAGTTCTTTTTTAGCATATTCGCCGTATTGCTTATTTTTGATCAGAGCAAGCTCTTTCTTAGGAGCATCAAATGGGGCAATGCCGGTATCTTTTCTAACAATACCTTCCAGTGTTGTGAAAGGAGTTGCCACGAGTCCATCTTGAGGTGAGTAGCCTTTAACATTACCGTAGGTTACACGTAGGGTGCTATTAGCATCAGCATATACTGGTAGATCTTTTGCGTTAAAGTACGCAATCAATGCTTCCATATATTTAGGGCGAAAAGACTGAATGTTACCAGAAAGTTCTTCGTTAGATTCTTCAATATGCTTGCGCTCTTCATAGGTATCTACGGCTAATTGAATGAAAGGGTCATTGCTCTTTGAAAAATCTACTGGTGTTTTATTCATCCAAGCTAAACGAGTATCTTGATCATTTAATGTTGTTGCCTGGTACATTTTTGCTAGTTTAGCCTGCAATTGCTGTTCATTAGTGTTTTGCTCAATATTAAAAAATTTATCAAGTGAAGCTAAACGTTGTGATTTTGGCAATTGAATATAGTGTTTAAACATAGCCAGTAGAATTTTCTGGTCCATTTGAGCATCGTAACGGCGATTAACGGCTTTCATACTTTGCTCAAAACCAGCAATATCGCGTTCTTGGTAGCCTCGCTTACGTTCAACATTAGGCTTTTTATTCTCAAGTGATAAGCGATGTAAACGTGTAGCAGTGCTTAGCATTTTGCTGTAATTCATATAACCTAAGATTAAGTCTCTGGCTTGGTTTTGCTGATCTTGTTTAATTAAGCCATTTAAACCTTTTAAGGCATCACCGTATTTAGCTTGGCGCTTTGCTGAAGCATTTATCCATTGAGTAAGTTCAGACTCTAGTGATTGCTTACGCACTAAAGTTGTGCCTTTGTTGTAGCTTTCAACCATGCTGCCATAGTTTTTTGCGTAGTTAGCAAGTCCAGCTAAAGTACTTTCATATTTAATTCTTACATCGCTACTTGGGGCTGAATTATCATGAATAATATCAATTATTTCTTCACGGTAAGCTTTAGCTTGTGGGTATGTCCACGTAAATTGGTTTTCAACTTCTAGCGCTGTACGATAGCGGTTTGTTCTACCTGGGTAGCCTAACACCATGATGTAGTCATTTTCATCAACGCTACTTTTATTAACTTTTAAGTGATGTTTTGGTTCATAGGGTACGTTTTCGACGCTGTAGTCAGCTGGCTGTCCATCTTTGCCTACATAAGCACGATAGAAGCCATAATCACCGGTGTGTCTTGGCCACATCCAGTTATCAATATCCCCGCCGTATTTACCAATGCTGCTAGCTGGAGCATGTACTAAGCGCACATCACGAATGGTCAATTGCTTAAATAGGTAATATTCTAGGCCGCCATGAAAGTTAACTACACTACAGCGGTACTTACTGTCACTTTCACACTCGGCAACGAGTGATTTAGAGCTAAGGTCGATACTGTTAAAACGCTGTGAACCTGTCATATCTGAGCTTAATGCTGCTTGGATAATGTCAGTCACGGGGGTTATTTCTTCTGTGACATAAATCCTACTTCCTGGCGTTGCTGGTAGCTCTTCTTTGAATGACTTGGCCAAGAAACCATTTTTTAGTAGGTTGTTTTCTTCAGTAGAGTTGTACTGTACTGAGCCATAAACACAATGGTGGTTAGTAGCAACAAGACCTTTGTCTGAAACAAAAGAGGCAGTACAACCGCCCAAACTGACGATGGCACCCATAGGAAAGCCAGTAAGGTCGGTTAATGAGTTAGGATCAAGTTTTAATCCTGCATCAACAAGTTTCTCAGCGATAGTAGGGAGTTGATGCGGTTGCCACATCCCTTCATCTGCTATTGTTGCTGTCGATGCTAATGCAAAGCATAGTGAAGCAAATTTTTTCATTGTTATTCTTCTCAAAAAGTTAATGGTTAAGGCTAGCAGCAGTTTGCTGTATCACCGATAATTAGTCAAAAAAATTTATTAATTACTCTTCAGCTAAACAGCGATGATAAAATGAGCCAACTATTTGATTAAAAGCATTAAACAATAAAAATTAGTTCTTTAATGCTTGTTGAATGCGACGTGTTTCTATAGTCTTACAAATACCAGTAAATAAATATCTACACTTTTATTTATCTCACTTATAGACTTCGTAAATAAAGAGACTCTTAAGGAGTATTCGTGCTTATTAAAGATAATTTTGACGAGGCATTAAAATTCAGTGAATCGACCAATGAATTTTTATCGCATTACCAAATTCCACCTAGCCCGGTAAACTACTCGGTTATCTATCTGCATGTCAGTAAGCGTAATGAAAAGCTAAGTGTAGAGTTAGAACGACATCTACAAACCTATCAAGAAATCGATTTAATCTTTATCGAAGGCTTATTTGAAAAATATATTTCAAACTCTCATACTATTGATAAGCAAATACTTGATCCTATTGAAAAAGCTTTAGCTTCTACTTTGGAGAAGATCAACCTACAAGTAGATAGTGATAAAACGGTAGCATCAAACTTAAAAAAGGCTGAGCAAGCACTGACAAAGCATGAGTATCATAAGTCCATGCAAAGTATTGTGGCATTTTTAATGAGCAGTATAACGACATCTCAACAACAGCATGGTGATTTATCTCTAGAGTTAACTAGAGCTTGTGGTGAGGTTAATTTTCTTAAGTCTAAACTCGAAGCCGCACGTCATGAGGCTATTGTTGACTCTTTAACAGGGCTATATAATCGCCGAGGCTGTGATATGAAGTTACAAGAACTCGATATAGAGCAGGTTCATTCTTCATTAGCTATTGATATTGATCATTTTAAAAGTGTAAATGATCAGTTTGGTCATTTTATAGGTGATAAGGTGATTCAGCGTATTGCTAAAGTCATTAAAGCGACCATCTCAGATCAAGATATTGCTGTGCGCTTTGGTGGTGAAGAGTTTGTGGTTGTAATGGTTAATAAAACCATGACACAAGCACATGAAGTGGCTGAAAAAATTAGACTGGCAATATCGCAATTAAAGTTAATGCAAAGGGACTCTAAAGCCTACTTGCCTAAAATATCAGTATCGATTGGTATTGCTCAACGACAAGATGAGCTTAATTGGACCGCATTGTTTGAACAGGCTGATACCGCTTTATACCAAGCTAAAAACAACGGTAGAAATAGAAGCGTTTGTTTATAAACGCTTCTATTATTTGAGCTGAACTTATTAGAGCCGCACTTTATTTTTTAAGGGTGAAATGATTGTGGAAATGTTTGATTTGACTTTAATGCTTTAATTAATGCTTGTTCGCTTTCATTTCTAGCCTCTTGGCCCCAACCATTAAAATTAACTAACTCGTCAATAGGTCTTCTTGGTAACCAGTTTGCAGACTCTAGCTCTGGTTTTTTCTGAAAGTGACTGACATAACCAAGGCACAAATAAGCGATTGGTACGACAGAGTCAGGCAAAGCGAGTGTTGCTTTTAAGGTGTCATGATGCAGAATTGAAACCCAGCCAACGCCTAAACCTTCCGCACGAGCAGCAAGCCAAAAGTTTTGTACCGCACATACCGAGCTATATAAATCCATTTCTTTCATATGAGTTCTGCCAATCACTGTTTTGCCTGTTCGGTTGCGATCGCAAGTAATACAGATATTGATAGGTGACTCAATAATGCCTTCAAGCTTTAAGTTCTTATACTTTTCTTGCTTACTTGCTTCAAACATTGTTTGTGCTTCTTGATGAGCAAGGGTAAAACTTTGATGTATTTTAGTTTTTACTTCAGGACATTGTATAACAATGAAGTTCCAAGGCTGCATAAAACCAACAGATGGCGCATGGTGGGCAGCATATAGTATCCTGCTTAGTACATCATTTGGAATTTTAGTGGCTAGGAATTGCCCTCTAACATCTCTGCGGTTAAAAATTGATTTATATAAGCCATATTGCTCTTGTTCATTAAATTGATGCGTCGCTTTTGGCTGCGCGGTGTTGTTATTGAATAAATCCAAAATATTCCCCTTCTTGGACTTTAAAAGCGGTCGGCCTTCCACTTTGTTGGCATTATTAGGCAGGTCTTCTGACTAAGACATAAATTTAGATAAAGTAAATTAAAGTTTGATACCTTCCCAGCATTTATTGCCAGTGGCTTTAATATCGGTTTTAAACCTAAAGGTATTGTGCAACTGCATAAGATTGCTCTCCGATATTTTCAAACTAATACGTCATTACAGCGTTGGGCACGTACTGGATTTTCACCAATTTCCCTATTCTCCTGAACTTACCCACTAAAAGTAAGTAACAAGCACCTAATAATAAGTTATCAGGACTATAACACTGCCGGTATAAGTTGAAAAAATTATCTTTAATTTAGCGTATATATTTATTGATAAAATCAGCAGAGGCAGGGCGAGTGATTGACCAAGTTGACGGATAAAAAAAAGGGAAGATAAATTAATATCTTCCCTAGTTACAATCTAGTTGGGAGTCTAGTTCGGGGTATTTCTATATCTTTATGGGTTGTATGTTACGTCTAAGCTCACACCACTTGACGCAGCGTATCCATAAATACCTATATGCCAGGTATCGGCTATTGGGTTAGTAAATGGGCATGCTTCTGTGTTACCACTTTTATAAGGGCGACAGTCATAAGTTGAAGTTGTCGGTTGCGCACCACGACGAATGTACATATCAGCATCACCAGAGCCACCAGTCATATTGAAATCAAGTGTTGCCATACCTGCAGGTACATCAATGGTGTAATAAGTCCATGCGCCACGTGCAACTGTTATATCAGTTACTGAGGCACTACCACCTGTAGCATCACCGCCACCGCCAGTTGACCCTTCAGTGAAGCTACCTGTTAAACTCACCCCAGAAAAGGCAGAATATCCAATAACTTTCACATAATAAGTACCTGCTTGTGCTGTCTCTATCGGACAAGACTCAGCATTTCCGCCCTTATATGGTCGACAATCATAGCTTGTAGTTGTTGGTGCTGAGCCAAATTTAACATAAAGATCAGCATCACCTGTCCCACCAGCCATGGTAAAGTTAAGATCGGTTGCACCGGCAGGCACTTCCATAGTAAAGCTTAATTCCTGTGCTGCAGCACCAGACAAGTTGGTTTTAGCTATGTTATTTTCTAAGACATTGCTACCACCTGTTGGTGGTGTAGTGCCACCATCACCACAACTTGCGGCTAATGCGTCAGAAGCAGCTTTTGCCTGCACTAAACCGTAACCGGTTTTGTTATCACGGCCAGCAACGTCCAAATCAATAGCTGTTGATTTTAATGCGTTACGTACTTCTGTTGCTGAACAGTCAGGGTTATTACTCCAAACTAAGGCTGCTACGCCTGTAACGTGTGGGGTTGCCATCGATGTACCGTTATAATAAGCGTAATCTTGATTGCCAACTACATTCAAGCTAACGTTTGCTCCAAGTTGTCCCATTAGTTGTAAGCCAAGATCGCGATTTATTGACACAGTAGGTACAGTAACGTCGGTATTGGCATCAACTAAAAATGGATTTTGAAGACCTGGTCGAGTGCTATTACTATAAACAATTACGCCAGATGCTCCGGCATCAGCACAAGCTTTAGCTGGGTTTATTTCAGGATAATTACTGCCTTTTTGGTTATCGTTACGTTCAGCTAAACAAATATTACCAGCAACATTTGAACAACTATAACTGCTACCTGAAAGCGTACAGGCAGATAAAACACCGTTTGCCGCACTGTTAACATTACTGACGGTGAAGCTACCACCGCTTTGTATGTAGTGTGTTTGTGGTACAACTTCATCGTTACCATAGGTTGTTGAACCTAAGGTGATATAACCTAAACGGCCATCACCCGCAACGGTTGATAAAATAGCTTCACCAGGTGCTGAAATTTCAACTTGTGAAGTATATTGTGAAAACTCTGCATGTTGACGACCTTGATCAAGTGCACCTACAGCCATAACAGAATCATAAGATGCAGGGTAAGATAGTGTTGAATCGCCATCGTTACCCGATGCAGCAATAAGTAAAACACCTGCATCAGCTGCAGCTTGTAATGAGTTACGTTCTGCATTGCTTGAGCCAGCACCACCCAAACTCATATTAATAACTTTTGCACCATTGTTAACACAGGTGTCAACGGCATCAATGAGTTCACCTGTGTAACCCCACCCAGCTTCGTTAAATACTTTGACAATGTGCAGGTTGACATTAGTGTTTGGCATAATACCAACAACACCTTCTGAGTTATTTACTGCTGCAATAGTTCCTGCGACGTGTGTACCGTGCGAACCACCATTTTGGTACCAATTACCGGTACCTGAATTGTTGGTACCAGAAGCATTGTTTGCATTTAAATCAGGATTAGCACGTTCGTAACCTGAGTCAATAATACATACCGTCATATTCGCTGCATCGTTGTCAGAAATAAGATCTGATTGGGTATCGGCAATGCCCCAAGGTTGATTTTGAGCCATTAAATAACGTTTGTAATCTGGTTCTGCAAACTCTACATCAGCATGACTGTTCAGCTCCATCACCATTGCTTTAACATCATTAATGTGTTTTTGCTGACCTAGTGAGATAACGTGGCGACCATTCTTTAACTTTTTCAGATGTTTCAGGCTATTGCCTGCTTTTTTAGCCAAACCTTTCGGCATAGCTTTTTCTGAGGTTACACCATTTAAAGTTTGTGCTTCAAAACCATTCTTATACTTAACAATGATTCTGTCGGTAAAGTCATAACTCTTAAATTTTTGTTGTTCACGCCATTGGCTAAAGCCTTTATTGACCGCCGTGGATGAACTCTGAGCACCAATGAGGATCGGCTGGGTTATTTCAGCTGCTTCAAATGTTTGTGCGTTGCTTATACTGCTAGCCGCAAGAATTGATAGTGTTAATGCACTTAAACCTAGTATTTTTTTATTTCTCATCTGAGTCGAACTCCAATTTGAATTTGTTTTTACGCTTAATGGAGCATGCTAGATGCAACATAGGACGTATTATTTTTATCGTTGGATGATTTGTCATCGCTAACAAGCTTGTCGTTTTTTACAGCGACTGAATAGTAAGTCTAAGACTTTTTTTAGCATAAAAACGACAAGTGAAGAAAAGGCTTTTTTATTTAAGTTTTTGTTTATAAATGCTTTAATTTTTGCATGTCGGTTTGTTTCGAAAAAATGTCGCAATAGTGCTAGGTGGGTTTTTATTAAATGCTACTATCAAATTTCTTATTAGGTTTAGCGTTAACTTACCTATTAATAACAAAACAATTTTAACTGTTTTTTTGATTTTAGTTATGAAGACAAGATTAAAAACATTAGTAGGTGTGGTAGTGTTTGGTTAGATAATCGAGGGTTAACCTTGATGTCGTAGGGTTGAAGTTACGAGGACCATCAATAGTTGATACTTAATGTATACGAACCTGAACATATGAAGTTATTCACCCTGATGTTTTTAAGATAATTTAGCAAGATGTAACAAGCAAAGGGGATATTAAATGCTGTTCACTTCAATAAAAAAAAATATAAAACCACTGTCAATAGTTTCTCTGGTTATTTCGGTCGCTATGCTAACTGGCTTTATGTCGGTAGCTAAAGAAAATAATAGTAAGAGCTCTTATATTATTAGTGCGAAAAACTTTGTTGTCCTAAAAGACAATTTGAAAAAAATGGGCGTTAAGCCAAGCCATGAATTAAGTATCATTGATTCCGTTGCGGTTGATTTAACCCCAGATCAATTAAAGCAATTAAAACAGCAGCAAGAAATTAAAGTTTCGAGTAACCATAAAGTTGAATTGAGTGCGCTCAACTATGGTCAACGTCGTTGGCAGCCTAAATCGGTTGTTACCGAGCAAGTCGATGCAACTTATGTGCATAACCGAGGCAATTTTGGCGAAGGTGTCACAATTGGCTTTTTAGATACTGGTCTTGAGCAATTACCTGGCTTATCAACAGACCTCGATGGTCGAGATAAGGCATGGGGTACTTATGATGCTATTAACGATACAGTCAGCAATTATGGTGAGGAAGAAAGCGGTCATGGTACCCATGTCGCAAGTATCGCTGTTAACAGTGACTTTGATGTTAATGGACAAATTTATGGTGTTGCACCTAATGCCGCTCATGTGGGTATAAAAGCCTTTGATGCTGAGGGTAAGGCGACTTACGCTGATGTTATTCGAGGAATAGGGTGGGCATTACAAGTTAAAGAGCAAATTAATTTACGGGTCTTAAATATGTCTTTTAGTGGCCCTGCACGATCGCTTTATTGGGATGACCCATTAAATAAAGCGGTAATGAAAGCGTGGCAAGCAGGCATTGTTGTGGTGGCCTCCGCAGGTAATAAAGGTCCAGACCCAATGACGATAGGTGTTCCTGGAAATGTTCCATATATTATAACGGTTGGTGCGATGACAGATGACTATACGTCGTTTAATTATAGTGATGATAAAGTAGCTTCTTTTAGTAGTGCTGGGCCTACGGTAGAGGGTTTCGTTAAACCCGATATCATTGCACCAGGAGGACATATTTCTGGTTTAATGTCTTTTGATTCGCAAATAGTGACCGAACATCCGGAGTTTCATGATGGTGGACGATACTTTGAAATGTCGGGTACTTCCCAAGCAGCAGCTGTGGTTTCTGGAGTAGTGGCGCTAATTTTGACGGATAACCCAACACTAACCCCAGACCAAGTTAAATGCCGAATTATGAGTAGTGCTTATCGAGGTGATAATACGGACGGTAGTTTACGTTACAGTGTTTTTCAGCAAGGAGCAGGATTAATCAGTGCTTATTATGCGATCGAAAGTAATAACGATGATTGTGCTAATACAGCGTTAGATATTGCTAAAGATTTAAATGAAGAAGAGCATTATTTTGGTCCTGCTAATATTAACGAAGATGGTGATTTTTATGTTGAAGGTTTAGGTCAAGAATATATTTGGGATAATGAAGATAATAGTTTTATTGGTGATGGTTTGCTTTGGAAGGTCTCAAATGAAGATACTTCCGCATGGCAAAATACAGCAACAACTGATGGTTTACTTTGGAAAGTATCGTTCGAGACAGATGGTTTGCTTTGGAAAGTAAACTATGATGATATTAATACTGAAGGCTTACTTTGGAAGGTAGATTATGATGATGTTACAACGGAAGGGTTGCTTTGGAAAGTAAGTCTAAGTGACATCAATATAGCAACTATAGGTATCAATAGTTGGGTTGAACCACAGTAGTGGCAAAACTTACCTTAACAAGCCACTGAGAAATTAGTGGCTTTTTTATTGAAGCAGCTTAACTTTTTCTATAACTCACGGCTTAATACTCGATGTTAAAAATATTATATATTCTAGCAATTATTCTCTTTAGCACGACGAGTAATGCGAGCGAAGACCGGTTATTCAAGAGTTTCTCTTCTGATAATCCAATGTCCTATCGATTTACCATGTCTATTGCACAAGATAAAGGTGGCTTTATGTGGTTTGGTGCCCAAGAAGGCTTACATCGATTCGATGGTCATAAGCTCGTTAGTTATTATCATGAAGCGGAAAAAGAGAATTCATTAAGCTCTAATGTTATTAGTCGTGTACTTATTGATAAAAAACAAAATTTTTGGATAGGAACTCGTGGAGGCGGTGTCAATTTATTTAATAATGACATGCAAAGTTTTACACATATTACGACTAAAACCCATGATGCAGCATTAACCAGTGATGCTGTTAATACCCTATACGAAGATACTAAAGGACAAATATGGGTGGGAACAGAGAATGGCTTGAATATTATTCGTCGCCAGGACGAACGTTGGAGTGTCCAACAAATTTACCAACAGCTTGGTAATGAAAATACCTTATCAAACAATACTATTCATGCGATTACCGAAACCAATAATGAAATTTGGATTGGAACAAATGGTGGCGGGATATCAGTTTTTAATTTTAAAGGGGAGTTTCAACGTACGATGAACTCTCGATTTAATAAGAAAGATTACATAACTAAATTCATAAACTCTCTATTCACAGATGCTGATGACGTAGTTTGGATTGGCACTACAGATAAGGGGTTAGTCAAATATGATGCAGAATTGGATCAGTTTATCAGTTTTCAGACCATGGAAGGTGATAGCTCAAGTGTTAGCAGTAACACCATTCATTATGTCTATCAAGATTTAAGCAAAAGAATTTGGGTTGCTACCGATAATGGTCTTTCTATATATAACGAGAAACAGGAAAACTTTGAGCGCTTTAATCACTCTCCAAATAACCAATACAGTGTTAGTAATGATTTTATTATGACTCTGTTTGAAGATAATAACGGTTTAATGTGGATTGGTACATTTACTGGTGTTAATCGTTGGGATCCAACAATGACTACATTTAAACAGTATACAGAAACCCGCTTCCCCATTCTCAATGCTCCTAATGTAACAAGCTTTACGCAAATTAATAAAAATGAAATTGTATTCAGTACATATAGTGGTGGTATTTTTACCTTAAATAAGTCAGAAAATAGTATACAACGATTAACGATTTCTAGTTATTTTACAGATATGAGAATTATGACATTATTTTCGGATGAAAATATCTTGTGGGTTGGCACTCGGGCTTCAGGTCTTTATAAAATCGATATGCTTACAGGCACTAGTGTTGCTTACGAGCATGATGAAAAAGATGACAGGTCAATCTCTGCGAATAGCATTACTGATATAATTAAGGACAAATCTGGAAATATTTGGGTTTCAACTTTTTATCAAGGGCTTAATCGCCTGAATACAAATGATGAATTTACCCGCTATGTTAACGATAAAGATAGGCCAGAGCTTGGTCCAAGTAGTAATTCAATTTTACACCTATTAGAAGATGAACAAGGCGTAATTTGGATAGCTACATATGGGGCTGGCTTAAATCGTTATGATCCTATTAGTCAAAAATTTCTTCATATTAACCACGACGATAACAATGTATCGAGTATCTCAAGTGACTTAACTTGGTTTCTATTTATTGATAACAACAAGAGTTTATGGGTCGGTACGCAAGCTGCAGGCTTAAACATATTAAGCTATGCAGATAGAGTGGCAGAGAATTTTTCATTTACCCACCTTGATACAAAAGACGGTATGAAAAGCCAAACTATTTATGGCTTGTCTCAGGATGAGTATGACGATATTTGGTTAAGCTCGAATCAAGGCGTTTCTCGATTTACGCCGTCATCAAAGCGTTTTAAACATTTTGATCTAAGCCACGGGTTAGTTGATTTAGATTTTAATCATAGCGCTATATTTAAAGACTCAATGGGAACACTGTATTTTGGCTCAGGAAAAGGTTTTTCAAGTGTTGAACCCACACAAAGTAATATCACTCTTTCTGCTCCCAAAGTTAGGTTAACCAATATACTGAAATTAAATACCGCCATAAAAGCGGAAACAGCGTTATCCGAAGTAAAGAAACTAACACTGAACTATGATGATCAGCTTGTTTCATTCGAATATGTTGGCCTTAATTATACTAATCCCGACTCTACTCAATATAAATATCGCCTCTTAGGTTTTGATCAAGAATGGCTTGATGCGGGCAAGTCGCGCCGAGTGTCTTACACCAATTTGCCAGCAGGTAATTATCAACTACAAGTTATTGCAGGCAATAATGACAATATATGGAGTGACCCCGGCTTATCACTTAATATTATTGTTAAATCAGCCCCTTGGAATACTTGGTGGGCATACATTTTATATACCTTAGCCGTGGCTTTATCTTTATTGTTTTACTCTCGATTATTAAATCGTAAATTGGTCATAGAGCAGCAACAAAAATTGTATTTAGAGCAACAAGTTCACGAAAAAACAGAGAAGTTTAAGTCGAAAAATCTAGAGCTAGCACAAGCTAATAAACAACTCGAAAAAGCGGCGATTGTTGATAAGGTTACCGGGGTCAAAAGCCGGCGCTATTTAGATATTTATATCGAACAAACTAGTCAGTTGATGAACCAAATGCATCAAAACTTGCTACCTGTGCAAAGAGATATGTTGCCACGCCTTTATATTTTGATGGTGCAATTAAAAAGCTATTCAGAGATTAGTAACAGCCAACTCATTAATATTACAGACTTGTTACTTTATAGTCGCAATAATGACGACCTTGTGATTCGCTGGTCTCATGATACTTTTGCTGTCATTGGTTATGAAAAGGGTAATAATGCCAATGAATTAGCCGCACGTTTAGCCGCTCGACTGAAAAGCGAAATTGATGATAGTACATCAATGAATATGGCTTATTCATTCTTTCCATTTAGCAGGGAAAACCCATTAGACTTAACGTGGGATCAAATCAGCGTATTGATTGAACAAGCGCTTACCTTTACCGATACAGACCCACAACTTGCTTGGTTGGGGCTATGTGGGCCCAAGTCTGCTCGCTTTGATTACTTACAACTTATGCAAAAGCGTAGTCTTGTTAATCTAAAAGAGCAGGTGATAACTAAGTCAGGCTTAAACTGATGGACGCTGCTTTTTTAATTGCTGTTGTTGATATTGCTTAGGAGTACAGGCAAACATTTCTTTAAAGCAACGGCCAAAATATGTTTGTGAGGAAAATCCAACATCAAGGGCAATGCGACCAATTTGAGAGCCGTTCTGCAATAATATTTTTGCTTTTTTAAGGCGAAACTCTTTAATGAAATTATTGGGGGTTATACCAATTAATGCTTTAATTTTGCGTTGTAATTGTCGCTCACTCATTGCCATTTTTGCTGCTAATTGCACAATGTCTAAATCGGTATCAGTGTAAACTTGGGCTGTTATTGCTTCTAGTTTTTCCAAGAATTTATTGTCAAGCGTTACCTCGTCACTACTAACGTGTGTGAGTTCTGCTACATTATTAAAACTGGTGTTTTTTCTGTTTATTTGCAGATCTTTTTGTAAGTTATTTAAATAGTGTTTTTGTAGTTTTTCACGGTTTCGGATCAAATTCCCAATACGGGTTAATAATTCCTGATGATTGAATGGTTTACTTAAATACTCATCTGCTTGTAAATTTAAGCCATGTAAACGACTATCTAAGTCAGAGCGAGCTGTTAGTAAAATGACAGGAATATGCGAGGTTAGTTCATGACTTTTGAGTTGTTTTAAAACCGCAAAGCCATCTATACCCGTTAGCATAATATCGCACACGATAATATCAGGAATATACTCTTGGGCTAAAGTTAAACCGAGCTCTCCGCTACCTGCGAGCAATGTATGATGGCTTTGCTCAATAACTTGTTTGATATGGCTTTGCATATCTAAATTATCTTCTATGACCAGTACCACCTTTTGGCTGTGGTTTCTGGTATCTTTAATTGGGTTGTGCGGCTCTGTTAATAATGACGCGACTTCTATTTGAGATATACACGTTGGTGTTGACTTCTCTTCTGTTAGCGCTGCTGCTGAAGGGATAATTAAAGAGAACTTGCTGCCTTTATTGTATTCACTAACCACATTAACTTGCCAATTGTGGGCTTTAACAAGCTCGTTAACTAACGATAGACCAATACCAACACCAAACACTCCTTGGTTTTTTTCGTCATCAGCACGTTGAAAACGTTCAAAAATCTTACTTTGTGAGTCGGGCGCAATACCAATACCCGTGTCAATAATATCAAGTGTAAAATTATCACTATTACTATGTGCGATAACTTGAATACTACCACCTGCAGGTGTGTACTTAATGGCATTAGCTATTAGGTTAAAAATGATTTTATCAAATGCTTGAGCGTCACAATCAAGCCATATAGTGTCAGGTATATCACAAGTTAACGTTAGCTTGTTTTGTGTGGCTAAGCGACTAAATGAATCCGCAGGCATCGACATTAATGTTTTTAGGCGATATGTGGCCATGGTGAGTTGTGGGTTGTCAGATAAACGGGAAAGTTCGAGCAACTGTTCAACCATACGAACGAGTCGTAAGCCATTGCGTTTCGCTGTTTTAAGTTCTTTGCCTTCTTCGTCACTTTGAGCTTTAACTAAGTAGCGATCTAAAATGCCATTGATAATGGTTAACGGTGTTCTAAATTCATGTGAAATATTGGCAATAAATTTATCTTTTAAATCCAATGCTTGTTGTTCCGCAAGTTTTCTAGCCGTGAGATTAATAAAGGTGATAACAACTAGGGGCTGTTCTTCTCTTTCCGCCCATTGTAACTCTGCTTGCACTGGAAATTCTGTACCATCTTTACGTGTTGCTGTGCACTCAATTGAGATGCCAGCGTCTTTACGTTGTAAAGTATAGACATTACTTTTAAAGTCAAAAAAGTAATGCATTTGGTCGTCAACGGAAAAAAAGTTACTGACTCGAGTCGAGATGATTTCTCGCTCCAAGCACTGGAATAGTTGCACTGCCGCAGGGTTTGCAGAAAGAACAGTACCATCGGTACTAGTGGTTAATATGGCATTACTAGAGGCATTCACTATCGCCTTATCTTCACTGTTAAGCATAGCGTTAGTTAAGCGTAAGTTAAGTTCAACTAAGGCTTGTTGTGCTGATTCTTGCAGTTTGATTTTTTGTTGTCTTTTATGGCCAATTCGATTCTTGCGATAGGTTATGGTTGCCAATAATGTCAGCGCGATACCAAGCCAAGTGATAATTAAAATTGACTGTAAGTAAGATTCAATATTGTAGTGTAATTTAAGTTCTACACCGGTTAAGTGAATTGATATTGAGCTAAATATTAACACTAAAAGGTAGACTTCAGGCGTTGACGAAGCTGTCGTTTCTTTTGACTCAGATAATGGTCTTGCCGAGTGACTAGCGGCAATATTCAGGGCGCAATAAGGTATAAAAGTTAATAGCGTTGCTAGATATATTGGCAATGAAATGAACAGCCAATGATTTAAATATTCAATAAGGTTTTCTAATAGCATGGCTGCAGCAGCTATGGTGAGTATGCTATAAATTCGACACCAAAATTTACTCTGACATTGGTAACTGTTAATTGCAAGACGGATAAAAATCAGTGCCGCAATCAAAAGATGAAATAACTGTGAAGAGGCGACTTTATCTTTGGCGTTATCAGCAAACTCAGTCGGCAATAAAACAAAGTAACTGAAACAGATTAGCGTGAAAAAAATGGCTGCAACTCGGCTACTAATGTTCTTATTGTTTTTTGTTTCACTTATATGCGGGTTAGTTTCTATTGCTAAAATAACAAAAAAATAACTGCACAGCGTGAAAAAATCTTGTAATAACAGGCTGTAATTGATGATCGTAAAGCTAAATAATAGGTTTGATATCAACGAGGATAATAATGCTAAAGTGATAAATTGCCAAAAAAGCTTCAACGCTCTTTTTTTAATAATCAAATAACAGGTAGTGACAAAACAAACACTTAAGCTTTGCAGTAGTAATAATGGTGCTTTTTTAAGCCATATTTCATCAAAATGTAAAATATCATTTATCAAAAAATAGGGGAACAAGGTCAAAATGATACTAACGCTTAAAAATAATTTTTTATATGTAATCTGCAAATTTATAACCTAATGGCAACACCTTTATTGGGGTTTACCAACTTGGTATTTATCTCGTTGTTAGCAGTATACATTATGTTAATTTATTGTGAATCATCAAGCATGGATATATCTGTAGTTTCTCTTTACGCTGGGTGGATCATAAGTTGTTTGTTAGCTTAGTAATGAGTAAATGACAAAGAGCGAATGAAAAGCTTTAAATGGAGAGGATAGCGCCGTTATAACTTGTTGCTAGCAGTATTGGTGCGGTTAATCGCACTAATACTGCTAGCTCGCTCTAGCTAGTAAAGGCTTACTATTAACGATGATGTAATGCTAATTTTTTACTAAAAGCGCTTTCATGTACAATACGGTATAAAATTGGCAACACAAACAAAGTTAATAGGGTAGAGGAAATAATTCCGCCAATAACAACCGTTGCAATGGGCCGTTGTACTTCAGCACCTGTACCAACATTAAGTGCCATTGGCACAAACCCTAGACCCGCAACTAAAGCCGTCATCAATACCGGCCGCAGTCTAACCATCGCGCCTGCTATAATACCGTTAATCAGCTGACCTTTTTCTCGGCATAAATCGCGAATAAAGCTCAACATAACTAAGCCATTTAGCACAGCAATTCCTGAAAGGGCAATAAAACCAACGCCTGCAGATATCGATAATGGCATATCTCGAAGCCACAAAGCGATAACCCCACCGGTCAGCGCCAAAGGTATTCCAGAGAAAACAATTAGAGCATCTTTTAGGCTACCAAGTGCCATCATTAATAAACCAAGAATTAGTGCTAAAGTCACTGGGATAATAATGGCTAAGCGCTTACTAGCTGAATCTAACTGTTCAAATGAGCCGCCATATTCAAGCCAATATCCAGCAGGTATGTCGACTTTATTTTGGATGCTCTCTTTGACATTTTTAACAAATGTACCTAAGTCAGTACCACGGACATTGGCCGATACCACAATACGTCGTTTACCATTTTCTCGGCTTATTTGATTGGGTGCTGGCGCTAAGCTAAGTTGAGCAACCTCTGATAAAGGCACATACTCACCATTAGGTAAAGTGATCGGTAGTTCGCTTAATTGATGAATGTTTTGTCTGACGTTTTCTGGCAGTCTAACCACGATATTAAAGCGTCGGTCACCTTGGTAAATTGCGCCAACTTTTTCACCGCCAATTGCCGTCGAGAGTGCATATTGTAATTGTGCAACATTAAGCCCATAACGAGCGAGCTCTAAACGTTTTGGCAATATCGATAACATGGGTAAACCAGTCACTTGCTCTACTTGAATATCGCTAGCACCTTCAATAGTTTCAATGACTGCTTTTATCGCATTGGCTGATTTGAGAAGTTGTTCTAAATCATCGCCAATAACTTTTATACCTAAATCAGCCCTAACACCAGAAATAAGCTCATTAAAGCGCATTTCAATGGGTTGGGTCAGTTCGAAGTTATTACCAGGCTGACCTGATAATGACTCAACAATGTTGGCTGCTAATTCCCCATGACTTAAGTTTGGATTTGGCCATTGTGCCCGCGGCAGCAGCATGACATAAGTGTCGGCAATATTTGGCGGCATAGGATCGTTAGCCACTTCGGGCGTCCCTATGCGTGAAAAGACATTTTTAACTTGGGGGAACTGTTGAACTTTTAGTTCTACTGCCTTTTGCATTTCAACAGATTGGCTCAGGCTAGTGCCTGGAATTCGAATAGCCTGTAGTAACAGATCTTCCTCATTAAGTTGCGGCACAAATTCAGAGCCAAGGGTGGTTGATAGCCATATTGCGTAAGCAACCAACACAGTGCAAGCGGTTAAAATTAACCAACGCAGCTTCATCGCCATGATTAATAGTGGTTGGTATAGTGACTTAGCAATGCTGATGACAGGGCTTTCTTTTTCACTCATGTTACCCTTCATAAATAGAGCAACGGCGGCAGGAACCAGTGTTAACGACAAAATGAGTGCGGCAATAAGCGCCATAACAACGGTTGCAGCCATCGGGTGGAACATTTTACCTTCAACGCCTGTTAAGCTAAATAATGGAATATAGACAATGGTAATAATAAAAACACCAAACAGGCTTGGCCTTATCACTTCATTTGTGGCCGAGTAAACCACGTCTAAGCGTTGTTTTTGGCTCAGCGCTCCGCCATGTTTTTTCTGTGCAAGGCTCAGGCGTCTGATCGAGTTTTCAACAATAATAACTGCACCATCAACAATTAAACCAAAATCTAGCGCACCTAAACTCATCAAGTTTGCCGATATGCCAGCTTTTACCATGCCGGTGATTGTTGCCAACATAGCCAGTGGAATTACCGCTGCGGTGATCAACGCAGCACGTATATTTCCTAGTAACAAAAATAACACTACAATAACTAATAGCGCGCCTTCAACGAGGTTTTTTTGTACGGTATACATTGCTTTATCAACTAATGTTGTTCGATCGTAAACCGACTCAACCACGACGCCTTTAGGTAATGAGCGTTGAATTTGTGCTAATTTTTTTGCTACGGCTAATGCAACAACACGCGAGTTTTCGCCTACTAGCATCATTGCGCTACCAAGTACGGTCTCTTTGCCGTCGCGAGTTGCAGCTCCTGTGCGTAATGACTTAGCAATAGAAACTTGGGCAATATTGATAACTTTTATCGGCACATCATCAACGACTTTAATGATCACGTGTTCAATGTCGCTAATATTTGCTAACTGACCCGGTGATCTCACGGTAAGTTGTTGACCATTTTGTTCAATATAGCCTGCGCCACGGTTACTGTTATTGGTGCGCAATGCCGTATTTAGGTCTTGAAATGAGATCGAAAACTCAAGCATTTTACTTGGCATAGGAGTAATGTGATACTGCTTGTCATAACCTCCTATGGTATTAATTTCGGTAACACCAGGCACCAACGCAAGTTGTGGCTTGATTATCCAGTCTTGAATTTCACGCAATTCGGTTGCGCTATATTGTTGGCCGTCCGGGGTTAATGCGCCAGGTAACGCTTCAACACTATACATAAAAATTTCGCCGAGTCCGGTTGAAATAGGCCCCATTTCTGGCGCTAATCCGTTGGGGAGCTTATTTTTAATCGCGGCTAGCTTTTCATTAACTAGGTTTCGAGCAAAATATAAATCAGTACCTTCATCAAATACGGCGGTAACTTGTGATAAGCCATACCGTGATATAGAGCGAGTGTAAGACAAATGCGGTATGCCGGTAAGCGCCGTTTCAATGGGGTAAGTAATACGCTGCTCAGACTCAAGCGGCGAGTAACCTAACGCTCGAGTGTTAATTTGTACTTGTACGTTGGTAATGTCAGGAACGGCATCAATGGCCAGTTTTTGATAACTCCAATAGCCCATGCCGATAAGCGCTAATATCATCGTCATCATTAACCATCGCCTTGCGATAGAAAAGCGTAAAATTGTTTCAATCATGAGTTTATCCTCAGTGGGCGTGAGATGCGCCAGCTTTACCTAAATCTGCTTTTAATAAGTAACTATTGATAAGCGCATATTCTTCACCGAAATTTAACCCCGAAATAACTTGGCTAAACTGACCGTCTGACTGCCCGAGCTCTAATTCACGCGTCTCATAACCGCCTTGATTTGTGACAAAAATAACGCGTTTACCTTCCACTTCTTGGAAAGCTCTATTGTCTACCACCAGATCGACACTGCTTTGGCTTGTTACAACACTGCCTTTAAGTATTTGTCCGGGCGACCATAAACCATCATGGTTATTTAGTGGCGCTCTTGCGGTCATAAATGTTTGGTTCTTATTGGCCATAAGGTAGGTAATTGTTGAATTTGTTTGCGCTGATGGTGATGAAACGATCACCGGTTGCCCTTTTTTGATAACGGAGGTTTGGCTTGGGAATATTTTATAATCAACCCATAACTGCTGATAATTCTCTAAAGTGAACAATGTTTGTTGGTTGACTGATTCGCCAGGGTTTACATATCGTTGCGTGACTATGCCCGAAATTGGTGCAGTAATATTATAGTGTTTAAAGCTATTATTTGACTCCACTTGCGCAATTGTTTCGCCGGCTTGTACCGTGTCTCCAACATTAGCCGTTAATTTTGTTATTAAGCCAGGGAAGCGAGCACTTACATGACTTATTGCGTCGGGTCTCATTACCACGCGACCGTATACTGTTAACATGTTTTTTATTTCACCGGTACTTGCTGTTGTATTAATAATGCCAGCTGCTTGGGCATCAGTAGCTGTTATTGCTATATGACCTTCCTCTTGATGTTTGTCGTTGTGGCCATCCTGGTGTTTGTCTTCATGTTGCCTTGAATGACCATCGTGATGCTCATCCGTATGTGGAGACTCTTCGTGAGTATTGCTAGCATGATTGACAGTGGCTGGCTCAGCTGTGGCAACACTTACTGATGTGCTTATGATTATTGATATAAATAGGCTGATTTTTTTCAATGCTAAGTGGAATTTTTTCATGATATGTCCTTAGAAATCGGTAACTAGTGCAGGCGTTAAACTGTATTGATCAGCCGGTAGTGGCTCGGCAATTAACTGTTCGATTTCAATGCCGTAACCTAAAGCTGAAGATGCTGATTCAATCATTGCGCGCTGAGCTGAAAGTAGCTCTTGGCGAACACTTAAGTAATCTAAATAACTATAAAGACCCCGTTGGTAAGCTACCTTTGTTTCATCGAGTGCAGAATCTAGTGTAGGAATAATGTTATTTCTTAAGCTATTAGCGGTAAAAATGGCTTGTTTTCTGTTGGCATAAGCTCGGTATAGCTGGTGACGTAACGACAACATAGTCGCGGCTTTTTTTACTGTCACTTCATCACGTTTAGCTTGCGCTGAGATAATCGCGCCAGAATTTCGCTTAGAGCTAAACAACGGCATACTAAAGCCTGCAGTAAGCGCGGTATCATTAATATCTTGTATTTGTTTTATGCCAACGCTCCATTTGATATTGGCACTTGACTCTGTTTTCGCCAAGCGAAGCTGGGCATCTCTTAAGCGTTCTTCAGCAGCATATGTTAATATTTCAGGATTATTTTTCACCTTGTTATACAAAGTGTCAAAGTCAATATCAGCAGAAAAGTGATATAAATTTCCCTCAACTTGCGCAAAAGAAGGGGTTGTTTCATGCCACATCATCGCAAGAGCCATTTTGCTGTAGTGAAGTTGTTGTTGTTCGGATGAAGCAATAAGTTTGGCATGTTCTAATGCGACGAGTGCACGCTTTACTTCTGCTTCTGGAGCAACCCCAGCTTTTGAGCGCTTTTTGACTTCTTGTATGGTTTGCTCTGCTAATAAAGTTGCTTGATTGGCTAATAATAATCGTTCTTGCGCGGCGATAACGTCTATATATCGACGGGTCACCTCACTGAGTAAGTTTAAAGCCGTAATCTTGCGTTTTGCTTCAACTTGGCCAAGCTGACTTTCGGCAACACCAATACGTGCATTTCTTTTTCCACCCAACTCCAAAATAGAAGATAAAGACAAAGTGTATTCTGCACTTTTAAATATGCCGATATCTCCTGTGCCAGTGAAATTTTCTATTTCAAAGCCAAGTTCATAACTCGGGTTTAACGCTTGAGTTTGTTGCTGGCCTGAAAGCGCTTGTTGGCGAAATGAGAATACTTTTAGTTGCGGATTATCTTTGAAGGTTCTTTCAATCGCAGAGGTTAAGGTTAAGGTGTTTTCTGCATTTTTACTGAGCGCTGAAAAGCTGAATGACCATAACGTGATAATAAAAACGGGTAAGTAGCATGCTCTTTTTAAGGCAAGTGTTGATTTTTTACTACGTTTAGGAGGCATATTGATAAAATAATGCATCGGTTTTCCTGTTTTAAAATAAAATGTGAATAAGGTTTTAGTTGTTTTTATAACGCGCTGAAAAACGCTAAGGGAAAATGTTAGCGTTTTGGTGGTCGCAAAAGTGAGTCATAAGGTGTTTTAAAACGTGCTAACTGATCGCCATAGTTAAGCTGAATAGGGGGTTTTATTCTATTTAGGGCATAGATAAAAGTTAATAAAGTACTGGCGCAGCAAGCACAGCAGCTTGCGTCACAGTCTACGCACTCATCTTGAACATTATCTTGAATGAACAAATTAGCGTCTCGGTCTAGTACAGGATCAACAAGAACTTTTTGCATGGTTGGTATAATGAAATTGCCACTGCTGTGATATGAGATATCATTTGTTGCATTGGCAAAAGTTGACTGTATAACAACGAAGGTAATGAATAGCGAGTAAATAGCATGGCTGTACTTACGTCGCTTTTTCGTCGGTAAGAAAATTGATATTCTTATCATAAGTACCGCTGTTTATACTCTAATAAAATGAAAGTCGCAGTTTTGTTGTGTGTTAACCAAGCTAATAATTCAATATTAATTGAATAACCACGGTAATTGGCACATCATAAACCTTACTGTAGGTGTAAGGTCAAGACGTTATGAAAATCAATCAATTAGCTAAATTAAGCCAAGTAGTTAGCAAAACTATTCGATATTATGAAGATATTGGTTTGCTGCCTGAAGCTGCTCGTAATAGTAATGGCTATCGAGAATACAGCGCTGATGATGTAGAACGGTTGATTTTTATTCGGCGTTGTCGAGAGCTACAAATTCCTATTGCACAAATAAAGCTATTAATACAAGCGCAAACAGATAATGCATCATCGTGTCATGAAGTTGATACATTGATAGAACAACAATTAGAAAAAGTGCGTAATACCATAAGTGAATTAACGCAATTAGAAAAAACACTACACACATTAGCGACTTCATGTTCAAAAGATATTGTTGCTGATTGTGTAATTTTGAAAAGCCTACAGGGCAAAGAACAGCTTGAAACTTAGCTCAAATACTGCTTATTTAAGGTTAATATGTCCGATTATAAGAAAGTCATTATGCTTGGCGCTACAGGTGCTGTAGGCAATCATACCGCATTAACATTATCCAAAATATCAACAGTTAAGCAATTGACTTTACTGGGGCGAAGACCTGCCGAAAATGTTATTGGTGATGCTGTTGCACAACACCAAGTTGATGTTTTTTCACCTCAATCTTATGCAAAATTAATATCAGGACATAACACCGTCATATGCACGCTTGGTGTTAGCCAGCCATCTAGAATAACTAAAGCAGAATTTGTTAAAATTGATAAAGATGTAGTTTTAGACTTTGCTTTAGCATGCAAAAAGTCGGGTGTAAGCCATTTCCAGCTTTTAAGTTCAGTAGGTGTCAGTGCGAAGTCTTCTTCATTTTATTTACGTACCAAGGGCGAGCTTGAAGAAGCATTAAAAGCACTTGGTTTTGAGCGCCTAAGTTTATTTCATCCATCGATGATCATAACACCAACAAATCGTTATGGTTTATCACAAGCACTGACCCTTGCCATTATGCCTTTGATTGACCCTTTGCTGATTGGAGCTATTAATAAATTTAGGAGTATTAGCGCAGCTAAATTAGGGACTGCAATAGCGATGAATATTTTTCAACAAGGCCATGCGGCGGCAATACAGACATTAGAATGGCATGATTTCATCGAATTATCGCAAGCTGAGTTACTTAATAAGTAGCGTGTTATTATTAACGACAACAGTAAAGTGTTATCGATCAGTCATTACCTAAAGTGGAGGCTTTTATCAAATATTTAGTGCTTGTTATGTTACTTTTTTCTTCATGTGTTTTTGCCGGACAGTTATATGAGCAATTTCCTGAAAAAATTGATCAAAATGCAAAGTATGTTTTCTATTCGCATGGGCTCATTGTGGAAGGGGATAACCCAACACCTGTAAGCAATCGTTGGGGAAAGTATGATTTCCCTAAAGTAAAATCAGCACTCACTGACGATGGCTATCATTTAATTGCTTATCATCGTGCTAAAAATACCAAGGCAAAAATCTTTGCCAAGAAATTAAAACATGATATTAACTTACTGATCACTAAAGGGGTAAAACCTGAAAATATCACCTTATTAGGTTTTTCTCGTGGCGGGGAAATTAGTATTTTGACTAGCCACTACTTAAAATCTAAAAAAGTAAGGCTTGCACTACTGGCTAGTTGTCCTAATTTTATGGAAAATCACCCTGATTACCAAGTTTACGGTGAGGTTTATTCAATCTATGAAACAAGTGATAGGGTAGGTTCATGCCAATTTTTAATCGCACAAAGTAAGAATGTTGACAGTTTTGAAGAAATTGCGATTACTACTGGTGAGGAACATGGTGCTTTTTTTAGGCCTATACCTGAGTGGCTAGACCCTTTAAAAGCTTGGTTAAATAAAAATAACTAAGCGGATAATTGACGCGTATAAACACTATTGTGCTACCTTGCCACACCGTTTTTGTTACACCATTTTTGCCACATCATTAACAAAACTGTTGAGTCAGCTGTCGCAGTAAGGTTTTGCTTATCATCAGGTTAAATTACTTTTAAGTAGCTGCGTTATTGCTATAAAGTCTTCTATTTTCGCTGAAGGAATGTCTTTTATCATGGAGTTAAACACCTTCTTTTCAACTTTTTTAAACATCGTCATTATTTCAGTACCTTGAGTAGATAGTACTAAAAATTGGCTGCGTTTATCTTTTTCATTATCGATTTTAGTGATCAGTTCTTGATTAACCAATTCTTTGATCAATCTATTAATTTGCGCTTTATCTCGCCCCATAAAGTCAGCTAACTTTTGTCCAGTACAATCATTAATGATGGAAATAACTTTTAAAGCCTTTAGATGCATTGGTGATAAATCTAATGCCAGCAATTTTATTTCATGCTTCATGTTAATGCGCACAGTGTGCACCAAACTAAAGAGCGCTTCGCTTAACTCCATTGAGCCTCCCGAGATATAGTAGATGAATTTAGTTGACAATATCAACTAAATTGAATTATAGTAGACTTTATCAACTATGTGTGTGGGTTTTATTATACAGGGTAAATAAAAAAACTACTCGTATAGCTTTAAAGTATCTTGCTTTTAGTTTCGCTATTACCCTTGCTTACCCTCAAGGGCTATTAAATAGCCTCATGTAAAGCATGTAAAGCATGTAAAGCATGTAAAGCATGTTTAGTTGCGCAATGCGGTTACTTTACAATTTAATTGTCATTTAATCGTGGCGAGCTATATGGCACGGGTGTTAGCAAAATCAACAGCTATTGCTTAAAAATTAAAAAACAGGAGTAAATTATTATGGGTCCTACTATGCGAATGACACAGGTTTTATCAGTGCATGATTTATCGCCACATATGAGAAGGATCGTGTTAACGGGAGAATCACTTGCAGACTTTCCTCAAAATAAAGAAAGTGCACACGTTAAAGCCATTTTTCCTGATGTAAATAGCGAGCATAAAAAGCCAAAACTGGGTCTTTATTTAGGATTTAAAAAATGGATGCGCTCTTATACCATTCGCGCTTTTAATAAAGAAAGATTAGCCTTAACCATTGATTTTGCTGTTAATGATCACGAAGGGCTAGCAAGTAACTGGGCTTTACAAGCTAAGGTTGGCGACTATCTGGGTATTGCTGGACCAGGAGAGGTAAAACATAACAATTTACAAGCACCCAAACACTTGTTTTTTGGTGATATTACGGCATTACCGGCTATTGCGGCAACCTTAGAGAAGCTGCCATCCAATACTCTGGGTCATGCTTACATTCAGGTGCCTGACGAGCGAGATATTCAAGCTTTAGTGACACCAAAAGGAGTGCAATTGCATTGGCTAGTCACTGATAATAAGTTAACTGATAAGTTTTTAACGGGGCTTGAATCACATGGTCAACACTTGGCTGATACCGCAATATTTATGGCGGCAGAAGCAAGTATTATTAAGCAGTTAAAAGCTCATCTTAATGATTATTGTCAGTATGATAAAGCAATGCTCTACGCCAGTGCTTATTGGAATAAGAAAAGATAATAAACCGGCAATAGTATCAAACCGAGATAATTAGCCAAAATGGTTAGTAAATAGCCGGTATTAATCATCGTGGCTAATTGAGCTTTATCGCTGATGTGAATTGTCAGGTATAAGAGGTATAAACTTCTTTTCTTATTCAGTTTACTCGCATTGATTAGTTTACTTACATTGATTGGTACTGTGCATCTTCATTGTCGCGTAATGATCTATTGCTGTATCACTAAGCTTGGCCTGCGGATAGGTATTAGCGGTATTCCCCAGTAATTAACTGTTTAATGAAAGTAGAACGTGTATATTTGTAAGTTATTGTTAAACATGTGTAATAATTTGAAAATAATTAAACAAATCGTTATGCTGCTTACCTAACTATCTAATAAGTAAACTTTATAATTATGCGAATTACCTCTTTATTGGTCTTACTAAGTACTTTATTTATACTATCAAGCCCGCAAGTAAACGCTACAAGAATACATTATCAAGATGTATTAAAACAAATGGACAACAGCGGTCGCTACTCGATAACAGGTAATGAAAGAGCACGTCATAGTTCTTCAGCCAATGGCGTCAGTGTTATTGACAACCATACAGGCAAGCAAATATTTCACGAAGAGTATGGAAAAAATGAGGGGCGAGTTTTTAATTTTGCTATGTCTCCTAGTGGAAAATACTTTGGATATTGGGCTGAAAAATATCCAAGAAAAGGTTTTTTTATGTTTATCAACGTTCTCCTTTAAAATTACTGCATAAAATTCCGTCTCCTAATAGTTGGGATTGGGATCGAGGGGCAGAGTTTTCTGTCTCTGAAAAGCGCTTATATCTTCAATCTTATACTAATAGTTTAGTTGTGGATGTTGACTCAGGTAAAACACTACAACTTTTTAAACGTGTCACTCCTAGTCATGATGATTTTAAGGTGGGTGCAATAACACCGGACGATCAAAAGTTAGTTGTTTCAAGAGAAAAATCATTAAATGTTTGGGATATATCAACAGGAAAGCTCCTGCTAAATACCTTTGATAGGAAAAATCATTCTGGCAGACATGGTTGGGGGCAAATACGTTTTAATAAGGCAGGAACGCACTACCTATCAGCTTGGGCAGCTGGTTTTGTTATGGTGAATATTGAAACGGGGAAGATCCCCTATGTTTTGGAAGATTTGGCCTCCTACTCAGATATTATGGCAGATTTTATTGCTGATGAACGCTTACCTTTAGTGACGTTTATTAGCGGTAGAGGAGGTTATCATGATGAGGCTGATGCTCAAAGATTGAAAGCACCAACCCCTGGTATTTATTTGTATGATATGGTCAAGAAAAAAGTCGTTAGCCGTTTAGGTGATAAGGATGATAACTACCAAGAAGCTCGCAAAAAAGCAGATTACTTAGTCTCAGAAGAGCGAGTTGAAGAGCTACAAGCGCAAAATGCACAATTGAATAATCTCCAAGGGGAAGAACAGCTTGAGCAGTATGCATTGTTATTTACAGCGTTATCTAATGGCAATACCACTTATGTAACTGCTATTAATACCTTATTAGCGCAAACACAAAAAGGTTGGCTGAAGGCCAGCACCGAACAAGTCGCTTTAGCGCAAAAAACGGGTAATGCTCAGCACCTGATAACGTTAGCCGAGCAACATCTGCTTGAACCTCAGTCAGAAATTAGTTTTTATCAACGTAAGGTATTACCTGCGATACTCGCTATTTATCAACAGCAAAAAGATTACCAAGGTTTATTAGCTATGTTAACGCTTGCTAACTTACCTGCAACGATCGCTGATTCTGTTATTTCATCAGCGGTTAAGTATATGCCCGAGTCTTTATCGCTAAATGAACGACTTGAGTTCGTTAATAAGTTTGCAGATAACCCAGCAACTGAAAACGTTATCGCTGATATATATAAAGAAGTTGAAAAAGCAGAATCTATTGCCGCTTATTTATGGTTCAGTGAAAACTTGCCTGACAGTAAGCAAGCGAAAGCGGCGATAAGAAATATGCATCAACTTGCATTCGAACTAGCTGAAAGTGTCGATACTGTTGCCGCCTATAATGATTTTATTATTGCTTACCCTTGGGCTACACAAGCACAAGAAGCGAATGAATTAGCACGTGCGCTTGAAAATGACGAATACTCGAGCTTCTTCAGTAGTGATGATGAGTTATCACGCCGTTTATTAGTGCGTTCGAAACAAATTGCACGAAAAGCAAAGCAACAGTCATATGATACGGTTGGGTATCTATTGATTATTGAACGCATGAATACCTTATTACAAGATAACTTTCCAGGTGCAGAAGCCACCCTGCGTTATTTAGAGTCAGAAGAGTTTAAAGATTTTCATCGTGACTTTAATCGTGCAATGAAATCGCTAGAAACACGTTTAGATGATATCAACAAGAGTGTAGGCAAACTCAATAGCTTTATTCAACGTCAGTCAGATACCATGAATGCTCACTTTGATAAAGCTGCTCAAGATCGTGAAATGGCTAGCGAGTTAACACGTCAACATCGACTATGGGAGCGCTATTTACAAAAGCAAGAGTAAGGCATGAAAATTACGTCTGCTCATGGACGTAATGATTGAGCAATAACAGCAGCACGTTTACATGGATAGCTAAACCTAAAGCGCGCTGTTGGTTTATCAGTAAATGTTGCCGTTGCTTTCTATCTCGGTGAGATAAATACGGGTCATTAGCTCAAGCTGGTGGTAATTGGGCAACATATGCTCGCATAATTTATAAAAAGCTTTATCGTGCTGTTTTTCTTTTATGTGGGCTAGCTCATGTACCACTATCATTTGCAATAAGGCTTCAGGCGCTTTCTTAAACACGCTACCAATTCTAATTTCGTTTTTACTTTTTAGTTTGCTGCCTTGTACCCGAGAAACATAGGTGTGTAGGCCAAGTGCGTTGTTAATAATATGAATTTTATCATCGTATTTAACTTGGCTAAGCGGCGCAGACTGTTTTATATATTGTTGTTTATACGTTAAGCAATATTGTCGTAATGCCTTGTCAGAAGTCACTTGATGGGGTTTAGGAAAATGACTAAGCAAATAAGTTTTGAGTTTATTTTCGTCAATTAGCGTACGCACTTGTTGTTGTATGTCTTGTGAGTAGTGGGCGAGGTACTTTAATGATGTGGTCATTTTATTTGATCTGTTTTTATTATTTTCTAGCGTGACATAAATGCATAAGGCAAATCTTAAGGCTAAATTACTGCCAAATTATAAATGAAAATAGCGAGGGTGATAAACGCTATTTTCATTACTTGTTCTGCTGTTGGCATTCAGATCATAAGGCTTTACTTGGATGGCTTGGTGTATTTTTGATAAAAATTAATTAAGCCAGCTGTTGAGCTGTCATGTTGCTCGCTAATATTACCCGAAGATAACTCTTCTTGAATATTATTGGCTAAACCTTTGCCTAGCTCTACACCCCATTGATCAAATGAGCATATTTGTAAAATAATGCCTTGAACGAATATTTTATGTTCATATAAGGCAATTAAACTACCTAATGAGCGCGGTGATATGCGTTTCATTAAAATAGAATTGGTTGGTCGGTTACCTTTATGTACTTTATGCGGGGCAACTTTATCAATGTAATCTGGCGTTCTGCCTTTTGCCTTTAAATCATCTCTAACTTGAGTTTCGTCAACGCCCTGCATAAGTGCTTGTGTTTGAGCAAAGAAGTTTGCCATCAGTGTTTCGTGGTGACCTTGTACAGGCGTTACACTTTCCACAGAGCCAATAAAATCAGCCGGTACAATATTATTACTTTGATGTAAATATTGATAAAAAGCATGTTGACCATTAATGCCTAATTCACCCCAAATAGAGGGAACCGTTGGGTAAGATATCGGCTTTCCATCCCAGGTTACTGATTTACCGTTACTTTCCATTTCGGCTTGCTGTAAATAGGCCGATAGCATATGCAATGACTGATCGTAAGGTAATATGGCCTGAGACTGCGCACCAAGAAAAGTGCAATTCCAAACACTTAATAAAGCCAAAATAACCGGGGCATTTTCTGCTAATGGAGCATTGCAAAAATGTTGGTCAATTTCATGAGCACCTTCGAGTAGTTCGATAAAGCGTTCGAAGCCTAAATCAATCGCGATTGGTAAGCCAATAGCTGACCAAAGTGAGAAACGTCCACCAACCCAATCCCACATATCAAAAATGTTTTCTTGCGCAATACCAAACTCAGTGGCATTTTTTTTATTTGATGACACAGCAACAAAATGTTTTGCAATGGCGGATTGGTCAAACGATGAAGCAACTAACCATTTCATTGCTGTTTTAGCATTGGTCATGGTTTCAGTGGTAGTAAAGGTTTTACTGGAAACAATAAACAGTACTTTTTCTGGATTTAATGGCCTAAGCACATTGGCTATTTGAGTGCCGTCAACATTGGAAACATAATGAACATTAACACTATTATCACTGTATTGGTCTAATGCTTCGGTGACCATTTGTGGGCCTAAGTTTGAGCCACCAACCCCAATGTTAACCACATCAGTAATGCGTTTTCCAGAATAGCCTTTCCATAAACCTTGACGAATTTTATTACTAAAATCTTTCATTTTGTCTAAGGCGAGTTGGACATCAAGGTTGATGTCTTTGCCGTCGAGCATGATAGGCGTTTTACTGCGATTACGCAGTGCCGTATGCAATACCGCACGCTCTTCGGTGCTATTGATACGTTCGCCGCTGAACATTTTTTCACGCCAAGCTTCAACCTCACACTCTTTGGCAAGATTAATGAGCAAATCCATGGTTGACGTTGATATTAAATTTTTTGAATAATCGACAAGAAAAGGGGCAAGTTGAATAGAGAACTGCTGAAAACGCTCCGGATTTTGTTTAAATAACTCACTCATATGTTGCTGTTTCATTTGTGCAGCATGCTGTGTTAGCTTTTCCCAGCTAGGTAGTGAAGTTCTATCTTGCATCTTTTCTCCAATGAAGTATTTGTCGGGCAATAGTGTCGTTCTAACGCGATAGTTGTTGGTAACACCCATTCATAATATTACTATATTCAGTTGTTATACTAATAATTAATCGATCTATTGAGCTGCTAATTAGTTATTACTTGACCAAATGGTTAGCTTTTGTCTTAACTCGAATACTACCACTGCACTTGATTAAGCGTATAACATACAAGCTGATTATTTTAATTGTTGCGTGTATTAATAATATCGTGCAGTTATTAATTTACGTATATACTGGCGTAACAAACAGCTAATAAGCCCCATTATAGTTTCTCAATATGCAACAATATGATTTAGTCGCACTTCGTAGTTTTATTTCTGTAGTTGACGCCGGTAGTTTTAATCAAGCCGCGCAGTTATTAAATACTAGCACAGCTGCCGTGAGCCGACGGGTATCAGGCTTAGAGTCAGCGCTTGATGTCAGGTTGTTAAATCGGACCACTCGCCGGGTCGAGCTTACAGAAGCGGGTCAGCAGTTTTATCAAGATGTGGTGAATATATTTCAGTCTTTAGATGAAGCACAAGAGCGTATTCAGACAGGTAGTCAGCACCTTAAGGGGAGTTTACGCATTTCAGCACCTCTTAGTTTTGGTATTACTTCTTTAACTCCTATTTTAACTGGCTTTATGAAGCTTCATCCTGAACTTAAGCTACATTTACAACTAGAAGATCACCGCACTAACTTTGTTGCCGATGGGATTGATGTGGGTATTCGCATTGGTCGTTTGGAAGACTCAACCTTAGTGGCGCTGCCGATAACGAAAGTCTCTGCTATTTTTTGTGCTGCACCGAGCTACTTAAAACAACATGGTAAGCCCAATACACCTGAAGAGCTTATTAAGCATAATTGTTTACGTTACAGTTTAGTAAGTCCTAAATATGTTTGGTTGAACCCACATGATGGTGTTCAACACAGTATTGATATTAACGGTACGTTAACGTGTAACAATGGCAATGCGCTAAAAGAAGCGGCTATTGAAGGGGTGGGGGTATTGCAGTTGCCAATGTTTATTGTCGATGATGCTATTGAAAAAGGGCAGTTAGTTGAAATATTATCTGAATATAAACCTGAGCCTTTCGGGCTGTATGCGGTTAAATTATCGCGTAAATTTACCTCAGCAAAAGTAAATGCTTTTATTGCATACTTAAAAGCTTATTATGGTGATAGCTAAGTGGTTGGTTTTTTTGTCATAAACCACAGTTGATCATTGGTGCGTGAAAAACGAACTTATTTCTGGAGTTATTGAATTGTATTCAGAAGGCTAAACTTTGGACGTTAGCTTTATCAATCCACACGATACTAAAATATTCCGCTAAGACCCGATACATTACATTAATAATGCCAATTGATTATGCTAAAGCGGTAGCGTTGATGCTTTAAAAACCGACATAAGGTTTTTCACAAACACTAAATTATCTTGGTTTGACACTGACACCGTAATGCCAAAGGGCGCAAAATGTAATGTTTCTGCTAAAGTTTCTGCCGATAAACCAACTTTTTGCAATGTTAAGCGATTTTCTGCGACTTCTTTTTCGATTCTTACTTGAATGCTTTGCTTGATAACGGTTTCTTCGGCCTCAATCAGATCTTTACAAAAAGCGTGGCCGGCATGTAATAAATTTGCGCGAACTAGGCTACTTGACACATCATTAAACAAACCTTCACAGCGTTGAATAATTAGCTCATAGGTTTCCTGCCAAAAGTCACCATTTGATCTACTATAATCGTTAAGTAGTATATTGTGTTGCTTAAAGTGCTGATTAACGACAGCCCTAAATAAAACTTCTTTAGATTTAAACTGTTTATGAATAGTAACACGAGAGATACCCGCATAACGACTTATCATAGATATATTGGTGGTGTCGTATCCGTGCTGGAAAAAACATTCCATCGCTAGGGCGAGAATCTTCTCGGTAGTGCTTTGCAAAGTATCGTCTCTTAGTAAGGCTAATTTTTTTATTTTAACGTGAGTGATAACAATAAACAACAGGTTTACAATAGTTGTTAATGTGTAAACCTGTGCTATAGTTGCGCTTTATTTTTTAGTTTACTGGCTAAGTGGTTGCTTTTTGCTCAATAAGCCTCAGGTAGCTTTATTTTATCCTAAATGTCTTGGAGTTAATGTGAATCGAATTTTTATACTCGCCGTAGTGTTTATATTACAGGCCTGCTCTGAATCAACAGAAGTTGTTAAAGAAAAACCACCGGTAGTTGTGCAGTTATCCTCTGCACAACTAACTAGTTTAACTAATGATTATGAGTTCCCTGCAACAGTATCTGCTGTGAAAAGTGTAGATCTTAAATTTGAAGTTTCAGGGCGCTTAATTTTTGAAGAGCTTGTTGAAGGCAGTGCGGTAAAAAAAGGTCAAGTGTTAGCGAAAATTGACCCTGCGCCTTTTCAACGTAAAGTGGAAGAAAGTCGTATTCGACATGAAGACGCACAACGTGATTTAAAACGTATCAAAGGTGTTTTTGAAAAAAATGTTGCTTCGCAGCGAGATTATGATGAAGCTAAATCGCAATTTTCAATCACCAAAATTGCACTAGAAAACGCCGAGCAAGATTTAAGTTATTGTACGATTAGAGCGCCGTTTGACGCTGTTGTAGGCGCAAGATATATTGAAAATAACAGTTTAATTCGAACCGGCGACATCGTTGCAAATTTACAAGATAGATCAGAGCTTTACTTTAGTTTTGAAGTACCTGAAAGAATTATGACAGCTAATGCGGGTAATCGTAATGTTAAAGCTACGGCGCATATTATTGGCCAAGCTGATAAAGTATTTGATATTCATTATGTTGAGCATAAAACAACCCCTGATCCTGTTACCCAAACTTATGATGTTACCTTTGCCTTAGATTCAGAAGTAACTAACTTATTTTATCCTGGCTCAAGAGCTATCGTAAATATTACAGATAAGAATAACCGTGCCCAAGCATTGCTTATTCCATTAAATGCTTTGATGGGCAGCAGTGATGATGGCTTTAGTGTTTGGCGCTTCAATGCTGCGCAAAACACTATCCACAAAGTTAAAGTCGAGGTTTCTCAATTACAGGGCGGTTTTGCGTTAATTTCTAGTGGGCTGAGCGCTGGAGATAAAGTGGTTTCTGCCGCCGTAGGACAAATGCGTGAAGGGCTGTCGGTTAGAGAATATAAGGCGACTTATTAACATGGATATCGCACGTTTTTCATTAACTAAACCGATTAACATTTGGCTTTTATCCATCTGCTTTATTATTGGTGGCATTGTTGCCATGGGGAAAATAGGGCGCTTGGAAGACCCTGCTTTTACCATCAAACAAGCGGTTATTTTTACTTATTACCCAGGTGCCAGCGCAGAAAAAGTTGAAAAAGAAGTGACTGAACAAGTTGAAATTGCCCTGCAACAAATGTGGCAATTAGATACGTTGACATCAGTCAGTAAGCCGGGATTTTCTCGGATAACCATGGAAATACAACCTAATATTGATGGGCCATTATTGCCTCAAATTTGGGATGAGTTGCGAAAGCGACTGCGTGATATCGAACACAACTTGCCATTAGGAGCGAGTGCGCCGGTAGTTGTCGACGATTTTGGCGATGTTTATGGTATTTATTATGCGTTATCAGCACCTGATTTTAGCGCTGATCAAATGCGCGAGTTTGCTCGTATTATTCGTCGTGAAGTGCTAACCGTTGATGGCGTAGCCAAAGTGAAAGTGGGCGGTATTTTAGAAGAAGAAATAGTTGCCACTATAGACAGTTATCAAATTGCTGGCTTAGGTTTGTCGTTTCCTGATATTCAGCAAGTACTAGCCAGTAATTTAAAGCCTTTTAGCGGCGGCAGGTTATATGTTGGCGATAAACAAATTCGCATTCCGGTTGAAAGCTCAACCAATAAAATAACAGAGATAGAAAACTTATCGATTGTTGTGCCGGGTAATAATGCCTCGATTAAAATAAAAGATATTGCCAAGCTAAGCCTTCAACCGGTAGCCATACCCAGTGGTTTAAAACGCTTTAATGGTGAGCAAGCAATTACCCTGGCAGTGTCTGCGCAAAATGATATTAATATTGTTGATGTAGGCCAGCACATTGAAGCTAAATTAACTGAAGTGTTGGCGAAGTTGCCGGCCGGCATTGAAGTGTCTTCTATTTACAACCAAGCGAAAATTGTTGATGAATCGGTTGATGGCTTTATTCTCAACCTTGAAGCATCAGTGGCGGTGGTAACCCTAGCACTGTGTATTTTTATGGGCTGGCGCTCAGGTGTTGTGGTTGGCGGCACTTTATTGATCACCGTATTAGGCACTGTGCTGATCATGTGGCTGTATGATTTACAATTACAGCGTATCTCTTTAGGCGCCATGGTTATTGCGATGGGGATGCTGGTTGATAATGCCATTGTGGTTGCTGAAGGTATGATGCTGAGAATGGAAAAAGGCAAGTCTGCCATGGAGTCTGCCAGTTTTATTGTCAGAAGAACCCAATGGCCTCTACTTGGCGCAACGGTGATAGGTATTGCTGCATTTTCAGGTATTGGCCTGTCAGATGATGCAACGGGCGAGTTCTTGTTTTCATTGTTTGCTGTGGTGTTAATTTCTTTAATGCTCAGTTGGGTGCTGGCTGTGACTTTAACGCCTTTGCTGGGTAAGTACTTTTATAAAGTTGGCGATAAAGAAGGTCAGGAAGAGTCTCACTCTTTATTTCATAAAGCTTACTTAGTTGTTTTGCGTAATGCACTGCATTGGCGTGGTGTCACCTTGGCGATCTTAGTTGCCATTACCATTGGTGCTTATGCAAGTTTTGGCTTGATTAAACAAGGCTTTTTCCCACCGTCGAATACACCAGTATTTTTTGTTCATTACTGGGGCGCACAAGACTCAGACATTCGTGCAACAGAAAAGTATATGAAAGCAGGTGAAAAGCTGATCCTCGACACTGAAGGGATTGAATCAACTGCAACCTTTATTGGCGAAAGCTCAGAGCGTTTTACTTTAGTGTTTGGGCCAGAGTTACCTAATGAAAGCTATGGTTTATTTTTAGTGCGCGCATATGACGCAGCCGATATTCCACGTTTAGCGCAAGAAGTTTCCAATAAATTGCGGGCAGCAAACCCTAATGTGAATTTTTACGCCGAAATTATGCGATTTGGCCCAGGTGCGGGCGCTAAAATTCAAGCACGTTTTTCTGGTGAAGATCCTGCTATTTTGCGAGACTTGGCTGAGCAAGCCAAAGCGATATACTTTGCTGATGGTAAAACTCGCGATATACGTGACGACTGGCGCGATAAAGGTATTGTTTTAGCCCCTGAGTATGACGATATTGCCGCAGGTACCGCCGGCGTTTCGCGTAGCGATTTCAGCCAAGCCATTAAGTTTTACACTGACGGTTTGCAAATAGGTCAGTTACAAGATGGTGATTACCTGTATCCAATTATCGCCAGAAACAGTAATACCAACCCTGATCAGCTGGTAGGTTTACAAAATAGCTTAGTGTGGAGTAGTAGCCAACGTACCTACGTACCGTTTAAACAAGTAAGCGGTAAAATGAACTACACAAGTGAAGAGCTACTGATTAATCGCCGTGATCGCGTGCGCACCATAACAGTTAAGGCTGAGGCAGGTTACAGCGAAACCACTGGCGAAGCTTTTAATCGCACACAAGCAAAAATTGAAGCAATTAGCTTACCCCAAGGTTACCAGCTAGAGTGGGGCGGTGAATATGAATCATCACGTGATGCACAAGCCGCGTTAGGGCAAGGCTTACCGCTAGGCTTTTTAGTGATGTTTTTGATCAGTGTGCTATTGTTTGGCCGGGCAAGACAACCGATTATTATCTGGTTAATTGTGCCAATGGCCGTTGTTGGCGTAGTCGCTGGTTTGCTATTGGCTGATTTACCATTTGGCTTTATGTCCTTGCTCGGCTTTTTAAGCTTATTTGGTATGTTAATTAAAAATGCCATTGTGCTATTAGAAGAGATTGACCTACAAATCATTGAAGGTAAAGAAAAAGACATCGCTATTGTTGAAGCCAGCTTAAGTCGTTTACGACCTGTTTCATTAGCCGCTATCACCACAATATTAGGCGTTATGCCACTGATATTAGATCCTTTCTTTGCTGATATGTCGGTCACTATTATGGGCGGTCTTGCGTTTGCTACTATTTTAACAATGATTGCGGTACCGGTACTTTACAGCGTGTTTTATAAAATTAAAGTGACGAAATACTAGTGTTAAACTGATAGTTATAAGCCATAAGTAAAATATTAAGTGGATCTGTTTAGGTTCGCTTTTTTTGGCATTTTTATGGCTGCATTCAATCTTGAATGGATCTTTCAAGTATTTATCTTACCTACGGTAATTTAGTGAGTGTTGTGGTCAACTAATTCTTTTGGGATTGAGGAGTTTAGGAAGGGTGTCCTGCTAATTTCTGAAAATACAAGGTGATGGCACGTTATGTAATTTTATAAGCGGCAAGAATATATAAGAGTGGCTTTATAATTTATTGTTTTACTTAGGATAAATTAATTAAAAATATTACATAGCGAGTCATTAAAAGTCGCACATATCTCAATGCTCACTTTCTCCACATGAATTTTTGTTTGATAAGGTAAACAATTACTGGTAACGTATTAAAATCATTAATAAAAAGTGGGTTATCTTTAAAATGAAATTGTTTCAAATATTTGTTTTAAATTGAAATGCTCACTAATAAGCTGTTACGTGTCTTTAAGAGTTCGGAGTATTTTTGAATAATGCAAAATATTATCTATGTAATGCGTCATGTCGATATTGGTGGGAACGTCGATATTCCGTATAAAAAAGTGGGTATAACTGGAGCCGGGAATGCAAGCCTTAGTTCAAGGTTGCTACAGATAAGCAATACAAAATCTCCTATAAAGGCGCAATGTATAGCCGCTTGGGAGCATCATGACGCAAGGGCTGTTGAAAATGCGTTACATATGCTCCTGGATGACAGCCGAGTTGAGGGTGAGTGGTTCTTAGATAAAGACGATACTTTAGTCGAGCGTATGCAACCAATTATGGAGCTAATAGGTGCGAAGGAATTACCGATTGAGCAAAGTAATGATGTTTATACTCAAAGCGTCCTTCGTAAAGAGGTAGAAGCGAAACAAAAGTCTGATCATATTTTACTTGGCGAAATTTCAGATTTACTAGAGAAGCCTCTTAGATCCAGTTCACGGATTGCTGGGCCTACATTTTTCAGTGACGAAAAACTGCTAACTTACTACGTAAATGCAAGGAAGTCGGGTAAGCATCATCTCTCTATAGGTCGGAGCAGGGATGTCTATGATGATATTAAAGAGTTTCTTGAAGGTCGAGGATTTGACGTAGAGCAAGGAAAAAAAGGTGGTGCAAAAGTAATGAGTATAAGCACTGAAACAGTTGCCTCAGTAATTAACTTAATTGAGCGCGAGTTTGTACCAATCAACACGTAACACATATGAGCCTTATTCCCGTCAATAGGCAATAGGGTTTTATTTAGCTGCCGTTAGGCAGCTAATTGTTCAGTCAATTCACAAGTTCATCTACTTCGCTATGTCAATTAGCCATTAAACAACGGTTTACGGCAAACACATATAGAGGCTCTCTTATTGTGATCTCATCACTGCCTACTCTGTCTATCCATAGGTTAAGTAGGGGCACTAGACATTTATCGGTTAACCTTACGCTGGTACTATTCAAGCATAATGACTCAGTGCCTTTGGGCACAGTTCAGTTAGTTTAAGACTCAGTTAAGGTGTAAACGCGCTTGCTCATTGCAACTTTTAACGTTAATGCGCACCAATGGCGAGTCTAATCAAGCGAAGTGGCTTGGACTACTCGGCATAATAATCATCAACTTTCAGTTAACGGACGCGATGATTAATCAGATGCTCTTATTCATCCAGTTAGGTGTTCAGCTCTCGCCATTGTGCGACTTAACGGTTTAAAAACTTATCTTCATCAAAAACCTGCCTATCTCGAAGCATGAAGTAAACACAGCGACCAATTTTATGTGCAAGTGCAGATAATGCTTTACCTTTACTCATGCGTTTTTGTAATTTAGCTAAATAGCGTTTAGCGTTGTCATTACTTTTGTTTGTCCATAACTAAAGGGCAGTAAATCATTTTTAACCTGATCACTTGCTATTACAAACAACTGATAAGGTTGTAATCCATAAGAGCTCGCACTTAAGCGTACGCTTTCAATTAAGCCATTAACTTGTTATTGATTTAATTTTTCATTTGAGAATTGGTTTACGGCATAACGCCAATTGAGTGCATCAATAAAATTCATAATATCTACCTTGTTTTATTTTGTTTTGATGCACATAGTGTACTGAGCTTATTTGCCACACTCATTTACATATGTTGATAACACTTAATTTTTTAAATCTTTTTTTATTCGGCTTAATTGTGTCGGTGTAATACCTAAATAACTGGCGATATGGTACTGAGCTAGGCGTGGCAGCATGATGTGATAATCTTCTAAAAATTTTAGGTAGCGCTGTTTTGCTTCAAACTGTAAATAACTAATCTCTTTGGTTTCTTTTTCTACTAACCAGTGTTTTTCAAGATAATGAATATGGAATTTCATTAATTCTGGGTTGCTAAATAGCGCAGCTCTAAATTGAGAAAAGTTAATTTCTATTATGTCGCAATCTTCCAGTGCCTCAAGTGCTAAAAAGCTCGCTTCACTTTTAATGAGTGATGTCATATCCCCTGGAAAGCGTCCTTCACAAAAGAAATTTTTATTATATTCATTTCCTTCAAGGTCAGTCACATAAGCTCGCATGAGTCCCTTATGAATAAAAGCAAAATGGCTTGCTATTTCTCCCTGTGCATAAAGCACTTTTCCTTTATTAAGCTGCTTTGACGTTAAACATTGTTGATAGTCGTGCCATGCAGCGGCTGATATAGGGTAATAACTTTCAAGGGTGCATTTTAGGTGGGCAATAGCTGGCAGCATAATGTATTAAATAGCGTTATATAAGATAAGCAGAGTTTACGTTAATAAAAAGCTTGAGCCTATAATTAACGATAACGATAACGATATTGGTAGTCGTAGGTATTTGACAGAATATTTGTTGGCAATAAGGATAAAAATGTTGGCAAAGCGTATTAACCTTTACCAACATTAAAAAGTAGGCCAAAGTGCGTTAACGCATAATAATTAACGAAACTTCAGTGTTTTCCAACATTTTTAAGGTATTACTACCGACAAAAAATTGTCGTAACCTGGAATGGCCAAAAGCCCCCATGACGATTAATTCAATGTTTTGCTCTTGCTGATAACGAGTTAACTGTTCATTGATGTCTCCCTCTAACAGCGCCGGAATAACATTCAATCCTCGCTCGATAAGCTTGTTTTAGCTGTATCAAATTTTTCTTTTAGCATGACTTCGTTATTTTTTACTGCCACTAAGTGACAATCAATACCGTGCAATAATCCGCCGTCTAACACTTTTTGCAAAGTACGGTCAGCCGATTCTCTGCCATCGTAAGCAATCATAAATGATTTAGGCGGGCTGAATGCTTCAGGTACAATGAAGATAGGTTGTGTTGCTTTTCGTAACAAGGTTTCTATGTGTGAGCCAAGAGCTTTAAACTCATGTGCGTGGCCAGCGCCTTTTCGCCCAATAACAATCAAACGAGTCAGTTGCTCTAATGCCATTAACTCTTCAACAATATCACCATGTCGCTGCATTGTTTCAACCGTTTCAATACCATAAGTAGCAGCGTCTTCAGCCACAGAATCAAGTAAGTCATTGCCTAATGTTAATGCAAGCTTACTTTTTTGCTCATCGAGTATCGTCATTTCTTCAAGCAGGGCTGATTGAGCACCTAAGCCTATGGCTCCGGTATAATCGTCAGCACCGTGTTGTTGTGACTTCTCAATAATATGGAGAAAGCATAACGGCTTATTTAGCTTTTTTGCGGCCCATTTTCCAGCTTCTGTTACTGCTGACGTTATGGCTGAGCCATCGATACAAGTAATTATTTTATTCATAACTTATCTCCTAATGTCCACCCAATAGCTTGTCTACTTGTGCTGGGTCATTATGTACGCCAAATTTATCAACAACTGTTTCTGTGGCTTCATTCATGCCTATTACTTTAACAGTGGCACCTTCACGTCGAAATTTAATCACCATTTTATCTAATGAGGAAACCGCTGTAATATCCCAAAAATGTGCCTGAGTGAGATCGATGACAACAGTGTCAACTGCTTCTTTAAAGTCGAATGCTGCAATAAATTGCTCTGCAGAAGCAAAGAATACTTGTCCTACAACTTCATAAGTACGTACTTTATCTGCTGCTGAGTAATGTGATTTAACTGCCATAAAGTGACCAAAGTGACCATTAACAAAGCCATTGCGCCTGTAGCGGCTGAAATCATGCCGGGGCGACCGCCAACAAAAGCAATAATCACAGCGATACAAAAGGATGCATACAAGCCGACCTTTGGGTCAACGCCAGCAATAATAGAAAAAGCAATGGCTTCGGGGATCAGGGCTAGCGCCACAACAATACCCGCAAGTACATCACCACGAATATTAGAGAGCCAGTCTCTTTTTACGTGTTCGAACATGCAAAATTACCTAAAATTTAGTGCCTCAAAGTGAGGTTGTGAAAAACGTGTACAAGTTTGTCTCGCGAAAAGCGCGATTAAAGTTGCTCATAGTCTTGAGCGAGATGAAATAAGGTGAGGGCCTAGGGCGGCGTGTGTGTCAAAACGAGCTCCATATGATATTAAATTGTACAGATGATACACGATTTTATGTTTTTATTACAATGCCTTCCAACCAAGTTGTAGGTGTGGTTCGTTTTTTCGATTGTACTTTTGGCATTAAGTGCTGGTAACTTTTGCTCATCATTTGTCGTCATTCATTAATAAAGGCTGTCAGCATAGTGGCTGATGTTAACTCCGTATTGACGATGTTTGTTTTATTGTTATAGATGCTATTACTGTTGCGTTTACCGTAATTATTATTTACTTAAAGGTGTATTTATTACGTTGTTCGTATTATATAAACTGACAACATCTTAACATTTGATGAATAACGCGATGTGGAAAAATACGGAAGAAAAATTCGGCTTAATCAGTAAACTATTTCACTGGCTCAGTGCAATTACCGTTTTTTCAATGTTTGGTGTAGGCTTTTGGATGGTTGACTTAACGTATTACAGTCAATGGTATAAAACTGCGCCGCACTGGCATGAAAGTGTTGGAGTACTGCTGTTTATAGTCACCATACTGCGCTTGATTTGGCGCTTAATAAGCTTTCAACCTAAGGCTATCGCTAGCCATTCTTTACAGGTTAAACAAGCATCAAAAATTGCGCACATTGGACTTTATTTACTTTTGTTTGTATTGATGAGCAGTGGTTTTTTAATGTCTAGTGCTGATGGGCGCTCTATTGAGGTTTTTAATTGGTTTAGTGTTGGCGGATTAGGTGATTTGTTGGAAAACCAAGAAGATCTTGCTGGTTTAGTTCACGAATATAGCGCTTATATTTTAATTACTTTGTCTTTGTTACATGGCGCAGCAGCAGTCAAGCATCACCTAATTGATAAAGATGAAACCTTAAGCAGAATGTTAAAATAGCGTTTATTAGATAAAAGTTTTATGTAATTAATTAACTAAATTTTGGCCGTAGCCATTATGTAACAGCCTTTAAGGCAAAAGGATATACCATGAAAAAATTACTTTTAGTCACCACATTGTTTGCCTCAAGCGCATTATTACCTGCTTTTGCAGCAGATTATAAAATTGATCATGAAGGTGCGCATGCGTCAATTAACATTAAAGCAAGTCATTTGGGCTTTAGTGTTTTAACGGGCAGATTTAATAAATTTTCAGGCACGTTTTCTTATGATGAAAAAAATATTTCAGCAGCCAAAATATCTGTAAAAGTAGATACCTCAAGTTTTGACTCTAATCATGCAATGCGTGATAAACATGTACGCTCAGATGATTTTCTTGATGTGAATAAATTTGCCCAAGCGACTTTTATTAGCACTAAGGTGACTGACAAAGGGAATGGTAAACTCGCTATTAATGGCAACTTTACGCTACATGGGGTTACTAAACCAATGACCATTAATGCGGTTAAAGTGGGTGAAGGTAGTGACCCATGGGGCGGCTATCGTTTAGGTTTTAGTGGTACAGCAACGATTAGTATGGCTGATTTTGGTTTTAAACAAGATTACGGTCAAGTTGATCTAGAATTACATATTGAAGGTATTCGTCAGTAATATTATTCACCATTGCTATTATTGCTATTAGGTAAGTCGCTGGTATGAGTTGCAGCGCTTTAATGGCAATAAGTAACTGCAAATTATCGCTGCTAATTTATTTTTAAAGCTCTATCATTAGTAAATATGCGAACAACAAACGGGCTACAGCATAAGCTTTTCATTCAATTTTCCCTCGTAAAATTTATCAATTACGCACATCGAGTTCTATCACACTATATTGTTAGATATGAAATCTATTATTATTATAGTTTCTAATCGGCTGATTTTATGTGATATTAAGTTTAGTTTAAAATTCGCCTAAAAAGTTTGTTGTTAATATCAGTAACAGCGAGAAAAATCTAAAAAAGGAATTTTTATGAAACGATTACTATTGGCTTTTACACTCACCTTTACTATATCACTGAGTACACATGCCGCTGATCTTGAAAAATTTGCACAACGCTATTTCAACGTGATGACTGCAACTCAAGCACCCAATGCAACTAAAGCAGATTTAGAGCGCTATTTTGACTTACTTGTTGATGATATTGGTCATTCACACTTACCATGGCAAACAGATGATTCTAGATTACCTAGTGGTAAAGATGATATGCGTAAAGGTATGTTGTTTTATTTAGGGGCGCATAGTGAATATAAGGCTGAGCTCTTAGATGTTTTTATTTTTAATAATTCAGCGATTGCTATTCGTTATAAAAGTAGTGCGAAGGGCATCCACCCGCAAAACAATCAAGCAATTGACTACACGCAAACCATGATGGAAGTACTGGAAATGGAAGATGGTAAAGTTGCTGTGATCCGCAAGTATCATGAATGATTTGGTTTTACTTAACGGCTCTACATTTCTCTGCTACCACGTTAACTTGTTTATAGGTAATACTAACCAGTGGCTCTTTGGTAATATATTCATCAATAATGGGAGCTATAAGTAGTTTGGCATTACTTTTTTTGAGTATGTTACAGATAAGTTCTGAGGTATCAGAAAATACCTCAAAAGCGTGATTTTTATTTAAAAAAATACTCACAATGATAATTTCAGATTGTTGCCAGTCAGCTGTTAAGTTGTTTGCTTTAGTCAAATCCACTGCAGTGTATAAGCTTGTTTGATAATAACCTTTACAGGCCAATGCAAGCTGGTAATCGGCAAAATCTACCCCGATCAATGCTTGCTGAGTAATCGGTTCGACAAGTGCTTTTAAGGTTATGAGCAAGTTCATCGATAAAACAGAATAATCTTTAGCATCACTATGTTGCATAAAGTATGGTCTTATTTCACTGCTATTAATAAGAGCATGCCTGTCTAGCGGGATAATATTTGCCTTATCATGAATATAGTTTAATAGCGTTGCAGTGCTTGTTTGCTTCGAACTTTGTAAGGCCAGTTTTATTGTATTCGTTGCATAGATTAATACCGGGGTATTAGATATTTGTGCGATATCTATAATTAATTTAACCTCGATAACTTGTGAATGTTCATTCAAATCACTGACGATAATAACCAAATCGGCTGCTTGAATTATGTCAGTTAATGCTGCTTTGTCATAGTTATGTAAATACCAAGCTACGCTGTTGACATCATCTTTAATATGGTGACAAATATTTTTATTTTCATTTCCTGTTGCAAGTCCATAAAAATTCGCTGTGTGCACTTCGCTTTTCCCTTTAGCTATTATGAAATAAAGTAATCGTAAAGATCTAGACTGATATTGTTGCTACTTACGATGCTAGACTGAACAACGCTTTACTGCATGTTATAGGAATTAAACTATTAGCAAAATAGCCAAATATAAAAAGTTAAGCAAACTCATGGGGATAACTTGCTATTTTTTTGCTGAAAAGAGGTGAATTTTTTACTTAATTGTTTCCGAAATACTTGCAGTGCAAGTTATAGAGATAGGTAGTGATAACGCCAAGGTTGACCCTTTGTTAATATCTGGCAGTGAAAGTAATCACTGTGTTTCACTGTTGCTGAGTTAAAAATATCAAGGTGTATTTCAAATAATGAATAGGTATGATGAAGAACGCTAGATACCTTATAAATATAAAAACAAGTGGGTAGATAAACATGAAACTTCCAAAAGTTGGGCCAGCATTTTTAGTCACTGCAGCATTTATCGGTCCGGGTACGGTTATTACTGCTTCCATGGCCGGGGCAAATTACGGTTTAACCCTGATTTGGGCGTTGTTATTTGCGATGATCGCAACGCTCGTTTTACAAGAAATGGCCGCACGGTTAGGTATTATTACTCAACAAGGGTTGGGGGAAAATATTCGCCAAGCGATTTCCCAGCCATTTTGGCGAACACTGACCATTTTGTTAGTCGTTAGCGCGATTGTTATTGGCAATGGTGCTTATCAAAGCGGTAATATTTCAGGGGCGAGTTTAGGTTTGGCTAGTATCAGTGAGCAACTTTCATTGTCTATTGCCTATACCAATGTTGTTTTTCCGGTATTAATCGGCAGCGTGGCATTTATATTACTTTATACCGGCAGTTATAAGTTGATTGAACGGGCACTTGTGGTGTTAGTAGGATTAATGAGTATGGCTTTTCTCGTCAGCTTTTTTCTTACTAAACCTGATTGGGCAGGGCTTATATCAAGTATGTTTGCCTTCGAACTACCTACAGGAGCTGGCTTAACTGTGATTGCGCTTATTGGTACCACTGTTGTACCTTATAATTTATTTTTACATGCTGCTACAGCCAGTAAAAAGTGGCAATCGAGTAGTGACTTAACCGAGGCAAGACAAGATTTATTTATTTCTATCCCGTTAGGCGGATTAATTTCAATTGCGATTGTTTCGACCGCAGCGTCGGCGTTTTTTGGTCAACAACTACAGCTACAAAGCGCAGCAGATTTAGCACCATCCTTACAACCATTATTTGGTGATTGGGCAAGTATATTTATTGCTATTGGGTTGTTTTCTGCTGGAATTTCTTCTGCGATAACGGCGCCATTAGCAGCTGCATTTGCCTTAAGTGGTATTTTAAATTGGAATAAAGATCTCAACGCGTTGAGCTTTAAAATGACTTGGATGACAATTCTTGTTATTGGTGTAGTTGTCGCTAGTTTAGGCTACAAACCTATTGCTATTATTTGGTTTGCTCAGGTTGCAAACGGCATATTATTACCGGTTATAAGTGTTTTTTTATTATGGATCATGAATAGTCAAGTGCTAGGCGAATATCGTAATAACCTTTGGCAAAACATCGCTGGCGCGGCAGTTATCTTTATTGCCTTGATGTTAAGTGCGCGAAGTTTACTGTCTGCTTTTGGTTTGTTGTGATCGTTAAAAACGCTAAACGTTTACAGCAGCATAAAGCTTGCTTTAGATGTTGATTTTTATTCTTCTGCTACTGCTAGGCGTTTATGTACCATATTAGCCTAAGCCATGCTATTGAAGCATGCTATTGAGGCATGCTCAAATGTAGATAAAGCCTATAACTACTCAGGCTGTATTTTCTCTATTTACTGCTGTCGAAAGCTGATTTTAAATTGTTAGCAAAGGCGATAAATTTTTCTTTAATGGTTTTTTTCACGGCAATATCTAGTGAGCCTAATACCACTTTACCCTCAATAGTAATTATTGGCGCTTGTCGGCTTGCCATGGAAGGTGCTTTGTTTTCTATACTGCTGATAATGCCATAACTTTTACAAACAACATTAATATTTTCAGGCACATAAATTTTGCTACTACCTAAAACACAGTTTAACTTAATGGTGACATTTTGATGTTGAAATACCGCGTCTGTAAAGTCGAGTATGGTTTCGCCTAACATGTTGTTGACCGTGATAGTTTTAGGGACATACCACTGACCGCTTCGCTCAACATTGCCTAAAATACTTTGCAGGCTCAAGGTATTGTCATTATCAGCGTTACTATAGCTTGGCGTAAATTGGTGCTCTTTATTACTGGTGTATTGTTTATCTGCTTTTAGCGTTAAATCAGCTACCAAATCGATAATCACTTGATGATTATCGCTACTCATTGCTTGATCTAACCTACGCTCAAATGCTTCAGCAGATATCACTCCATGGCTATAATTAACAATTAGTTGATCGATAGTTTCTTCACGCACTTGTTCGATTGGACGATCTTCAAGAATTACTGACATGGCTCACTCCGTTGCTGATGTTATTTAACTTAAGTTAGGACTAATGCTTAGGTTAGTTATGTGCTAATGACAACTCATATTAGTACTTATTAGCGCTTTATGTTGAGTTGTCAGTAGTATTCCAAACTTTTAGCGACTTATGACTGTAATACTTATCGCTTAAAAGCTAGTTCATTTGCTTTACGTTTAAAGAGTAGCAAAGATAAAGCCACTATTTTAATGTAATAAATACATGAGCTTACTATTGTTTAGCTTTGGCGTTTTGTGAAATTAACCACGGATTCGTGAAAAACCATAAAATATTGTCTCTTTGTAAGCTTAGCTATTGGTTAAATTATTTAATATTTAGCACTTGTTTTAATGGAGCTAAATGTTGCTCGAAGTTTTTCCACTGTTCAGTTGCGCTTTTGTAAATAGGTTGGCGAACTTGCTCAGAGCTTGGTGTTTTTATTGTGCGTTGGGTCTTATGGAAATCAAGGCATGATTGTTCAAATTCTAGGCCACAAAAATCAAGCATTCTTCTGACTTGGTGCTCTAAGTCGTCGACAATATCTTCATGATTGACAGTTAAAACGAAATCAGGAAGCACCGTTTGCCAATGAGTCATTAGCTTGAGGTAAGCTTGATAATAGCGACCAATATCTTCAAGGTTGTAGCTAAAATCTTGTCCTTCAGCAAATAGCTGTTTAAAGCCACTAAAACAACAAGCCATAGGGGCGCGCCTAGCATCGATAATCTTAGCATTGGGCAGGATTAATCGAATTAAGCCAATGTGGAGGAAATTATTTGGCATTTTATCGATAAAAAACGGCGCTTGTTCTCGGTAAACGCGAGTTTCATCAATAAATTGCTGACCAAAGCGTTGAAAATATTCTGTTTTGATCTCAGCAAGATTTTTAGGGTATTGGCTGACTTGATTTGCCGGGTTACGGCCACGTAATCGGGCGGCTAAGCCTAAGATATTGTGTAGCTCCATGGTGCCATCAATTTGGCTATGTGAGGCTAGTATTTGTTCAAGTAAGGTTGAACCTGCGCGCGGTAAGCCAACAATAAAAATGGCATCAGGTGCTTTTAGCCCTAATTGTCCACGGTTTTGGAATAGGTCTGCGCTACAGTATTTTATTTGTTCATCGACTTGTTGTTCAATTTTTCTAATGTCAAAGCCATTGTGTGCATGCTGTAAATCATTACCTTGTTGGTATGCTTGAAACGCCTGGTTGTATTGTTTTCGATCTTCAAACGCTTTGCCTGTGGCAAAATACAGCTGTACTTTATCCGCTATGGCTAAATTTTCACTTGCTTGCTGAGTTTGCATTTGCGCTATTTCGTTATCGCTAAAACGATACGTTTTAGTATTCGCTAAGCTCCAAAAAGCATCACCGTAGTTTGGTTTTAACTGATAAGCTTTTTGATAAGCCTTAACCGCTTCATTAATGTTGCCTTCAGCCTTTAGTGCATGGCCAAGTTGCAAATGAAAGCCTGCCGTACTTGGGTCTTCTGCTATTGCTTGCTCATATAACGTGATGGCTTGCGCTATTTTCCCTAAGCCTGTTAATGCATTGGCTTTAGCCACTTTAAAACTAATGTTATTGGGTTGCTCAATGAGCAGTTTTTCAACTTGTTGTTCAGCGGTTTTGTATTTACCTAAGCGCAGTAATAAGTTGAGGTATTGCGAGCGAGCGTAAACGTGGCTAGGAGCAAGTTCAAGCGCACTTGCAAGTAAAAATTCAGCATCATCATATATTTTCAGCTCAATGCCAATTTCGGCCAGCAAGCACATGCCTTCGATATGACGTTTATTTTGTTGTAAGAAATGTCGGCAAATTTGCTCTGCTTTTAATAATTTTCCTTCATGCATTAATTCGGTAACGGCAAGCAAAGCAGGCGGTAAGCTTTTAAGTTTAGCCATGGCATTTGCTGCCTGTTGTACTTTATCCATTTGCTGTGCATGACGATATAGCTCAATAAGCTCTTGCCAACTCGCGAGTAAACATGGATTGAGCTCTGTAGCCCGTTCAAATGCGATTGTCGCTTGCTGTGCTTTTGCCAGCGCAATATATATATGACCTTGCTCTTGATGTGCTCTGCTATATGATGGGTCAAGCTCCAATAGTTCTTCAATACTGGCGAGTGCTTGTGAAAATGCTTTTGTGTAACGCTGAGCAACAGCGATTAAGTACCATAGTTGTATTTGGTCTTGGCGATCGCTTGTTTGTTGTTGCAGCTGTTTTGCTTGTTCAATCGCATCGTCGAATTTCGCTGTTTGAATGAGTTTTTGGATCGACTTTAACTGGGATTCAGTGACAGAAAGAGGGGCTTTTTTCAACGATTTTACTCCAAGATGACGCGACAGATTTATTTTTTTAACTGAAAGAGTCTTGTACTTTAACAATAAAAAACCGCCTGATAAACATATCAAACGGTTTTTAAACGGGCTAACTAATTAAGTTTATGACTTAATAAAAGTCATAAGAGAATCTAAAACCAACCGTGCGAGGCCTATTAGTGACGACCTTAGGTGTAAATTGTTGGGTGTCGATATAGAGTATGGCACTTTTATCGGTGATATTGTCGATGAAGATTTCAGCCTTCCATTCATCGTTAGTTACACCAAAGCTTAAGTTAGCAACCACATAACTGTCTTGCACATAACGCCCTCCAGCGAAAGTTTGGCCATTACTGTCTTGATAATTAACGCCAGAATAGACATCAGCTTCTTTTTCAATACTTAAGCCCGAGCCAGTTCCGTAGATTAAGTTAGTGGCATCTTCAACAACATAAGCATCCATCGCCATACCTGCTAATCTATCGCCCGTATAGCTAATTGAACCGTTGACATAACCTGTCATGTCTTGATCAATATTATAAAAATACTGGGCTTGTAAATTGCCGGAAAACTTAGCTGAATATGGCAGTCGACTACCCGCTGCTGGGGCAATGCCATCAAGCTGGTTATTAATTGACGTTAATTCAGTATCAAGGAAACTAAAAGCACCAGAGATAACTAAGTTATCGGTTGCTACCCAAGTAAAGTCACCGTCAATACCTTTAATTTCAGCCTCACCAACATTATCGGTAAATACTAAGAAGCTAATATTGGTAGGGTCATAGCGTGATGTTTGTAGATCCGATATTTTAGAATAATAGGCCGTTGCATTTAAGCGTAAGCTCTGATCAAATAACGTTGACTTAAAGCCTAATTCAATATTATCTAAGCTATCCGTCGTAGAATATACCGGAATACGAAACCCATCAAAGGCACCTTCTTGATTCTTAGCTAAGCCACCACCAACACGGTTAGTCACCGGAGGTCTAAAGCCTTCAGAATAAGAGGCAAATACCATCATATCTTTGTTTATTTGCCAATCAATTGATGCTTTGATGATGGTGTCATCAACCGTTAGCGTACCGTCGCTATCAAGCAAACTTGTGTCTAATTGGCCACTGGCAATAGCGGCTTGAGTCGCGGCAGTTTCTGCTGCGGCTTGCTCAGATGACATTCCGGTAGTAATAAAGTACGCGGTTAATGCTTCATCGCTACCGTCGCCAAAGGCTTGTAATCTGCCACTAACATCAACGGTTGTCGTTGCCCCTTTATAAATATCATCAATTTGATACCAACGAGCACCAAAGCTTGCCGTCACTGTATCGGTAATGTCATATTCTAACTGACCAAATACTGCGATTTGATCTATGGTATGTGTTATATCGTTTACAAAGCTAACCTCTGATGGGAATGGGCCACCATTACTATTTATGCCATCATTACCTTTTAGCGTTCTTTGTAAGTCTGGGAATTTTTCTGTACTGGCAATTTTAAACTGGCCTACGGTTGATAGCTCTTGTGAGTCATAGAACACACCCGCAGTGACACGCCAGCGATTTTCTGCTGAGGTATTGAGTCGTAGTTCATGAGTGATACGCGAGGTACTGGTCGCTTCTTTATAAAACTTAGTTGGATCTAAACATTCTTGCGCCTCAGGTGTGCCAGAATAATTACAAACATAATAAGCTGAAAATGAGCCACCATTAGTGTAACCGGTATAATCGATGGTTGAATTGATATCTCTATCTAGGTAGCCACCGGTATAAACGATATCAAGATGTTCGAGGCGACCTTCCAATGTCCAGGTGGTTAAACCAAAATCATCATTGTTGTTTTCCGGAGTGAAGCGGTTAGTTGATGATTCACCTTCTAGGTTAGGGTCGTAAGCAAAAACACCTTCAGTATCAAGTGACTGTTGAGTATGTTGCACTAACAGGTCCCAGTCATTATTGATTATATAAGATAAGCCAAAGCGAGCCCCAGCATAATCAGCAGTATTGAAATTTTCTTCAACTAAAGCATCATTTTGTGGTGCTGTAACTGGAATATTTTCAGGGTTTGTTAATACGCCGCCTGATATTCTACTGATAACTTCAGCACTGCCAATATAACCGCCGTTATTTGTATCGTTTAATATGTTATCTATCCAGCCGCCTTGATGGTCATTATATGCAGCAACACGCACAGCCAGTGAGTCAGTTAGTGATAAATTAAAATAAGCTTCAACAGAGTTGCTTATGTCGCCACCCTTAGTTGTGCTCATACTGGTATCAAAGCCAGCAGCAAAACCGTCATGGCTTGGTTTATTGGTAATTAAGCGAACAGTACCTGACTGAGAGCTAGCACCAAAAAGTGTGCCTTGTGGCCCTGGTAATACTTCAATGCGCTCAACGTCAGTAGCGTAAATATCTAAATTACGTCCTTGCATTGATACAGGTTGTTCGTCTAAATAAAAGGCAACAGAAGGTTGTAGTGCTTGAACAGATGAAACGGAAATATTGGTTTGGGTTGTCGCCGCGCCCCGTATGTATATTTCATTTTGCCCAGGGCCTGTGCCCTGAAAAACTACGTTTGGTAAGAACTCAACATATTGGTCAAAATTTGACACCCCTAGCTTTTCTAAGCTATCTCCGGTTAAGGCGGTAACAGTAACAGGGACTTCCTGGATAGATTCTGCACGTTTTGTGGCGGTAACTTCAATGACTTCTATCGAGGCTTTTTCTTGCTTTTTAACTTCCTCAGCGTAAAGAGAGCTTGATGCCGCGATGGCTGTTAATACAGCGCAGTGCAGCTTAGTGAATTTCATATTGTTTATCCCTTGGCTTTTTAATTAGATTTTACATTATGTTTGAGTTGATATTATTAGAGTTATAACTATATTTTCTCGTGTCAAGCTTAGCAATAAATCAGTTTTATTTCAAAAAAGCTCATCTTCTCGTTATTTATCAAATATTTTCTGTGTCGAGTCTGCTGTTTACAGCTTGCTCAAAGCAGATATAATATCAACACAAATTAAAACTAGGGGAATGACTTGCCTACAAACGTTAATAGTCAATTAAATAAAAAGGTATTTGCCAGTGCGTCAGCAATTATTATTGCATTGATGCTATATACCGTCGCGTTGCCAGAGCAAGCGCAAAGTTTATTTACGCTTATTCAGTCAAGTATTGTTGATAATGGTAGTTGGTTCTATGTACTGACTGTGGCATTTATTTTCTTTTTCGTGATCTTTTTGGGATTGTCACGTTATGGCGATATTCGTTTAGGACCAGACCATGCAACGCCTGATTATTCTATGCTGACCTGGCTTTCGATGTTGTTTGCCGCAGGTATGGGGATAGGTTTGATGTTTTTTGGTGTTGCTGAGCCACTAATGCATTATCTGTCGCCACCAACAGCGGATAAAGGTACGGTTGAAGCGGTTCAAGAAGCCATGAAAATGACCTTCTTCCATTGGGGTCTACATGCTTGGGCCATTTACGCAATTGTCGCCTTAGTATTAGCCTATTTTAGCTATCGACATAGCTTGCCCCTCACTCTACGTTCGGCGTTGTATCCATTGATTGGCGAGAGAATTTATCAATGGCCAGGACATTTAGTTGATGTATTTGCTGTAGTGAGTACCGTTTTCGGTGTAGCGACTTCATTAGGTTTAGGTGCATCACAAGTAAACTCAGGCTTTGGGTATTTATTCGGTATTGATGTTTCTGTGACTAATCAGATCATTATCATGATTGTTATTGTCGGGTTGGCGGTTGTATCGGTAGCAACGGGTTTGGATAAAGGCATAAAAATATTGTCTGAAACCAATATGGTGTTAGCGGTTATTTTGTTGTTATTGATTTTTGTTTTAGGGCCAACAGTATTTCTCCTACAAGCTTATTTACAAAATATTGGTGACTATATTGCTGATATTGTTCATAACACGTTTAATTTATTTGCTTATAAAAAGACTGACTGGATTGGGGGGTGGACAATATTCTATTGGGGCTGGTGGCTTGCTTGGGCACCTTTTGTGGGCTTGTTTATTGCGAGAATTTCGCGTGGCAGAACCATCAGAGAATTTATCATCGGTGTTATGTTGATACCGACAGTATTCACGCTATTTTGGATGACTATCTTTGGTAATAGTGCTATTGATTTAGTGCACAACCAAGGGGTGGTAGAGTTAGGTGAAATGGTCAGTAAAGATTCATCTGTTGCGCTATTTGTTTTCCTTGAGAACTTTCCGTTAAGCACTGTGTTATCATTTTTCAGTGTTTTGATGATCGTGATATTTTTTGTCACCTCATGTGACTCTGGTGCTATGGTAGTTGATATGCTGTGTTCACACGGCAGTAATAATACGCCGTTATGGCAACGAGTTTATTGGGCTGTTGGTATCGGCATTGTAGCGGCTATATTGTTGTTAGCGGGCGGTTTAAATGCCTTACAAACCATGACAATTGCCAGTGCTTTGCCTTTTGCTATTGTGCTATTACTAGCTATTGTTGGCTTGATAAAGGCATTACGTGTAGAAGCTTTCAAGCAAGAAAGCCAGCTTATTAATGCTGTGCCTCATGCTAGTAATGAGAACAACGATAGTTGGCAAATGCGCTTGAAAAATATTGTTGATTACCCCAACAAAGCCAATGTAAATAAATTTATTAGTCAGACGATTGTGCCAGCGTTTGAGTCGGTTGCCAAAGAGCTAGAAAAAAATCAAATCAGTGTAGTAGTTTCTCATGATGATGGCTTAAGCATTATTGTTGATCATGGTGAAGAGCAAGAATTTGTCTATCGTGTCTTAGCGCGTAAGCATTCTCAACCTGATTTTGTTTCAGAAGGTGACGATGATGAGCAAAGTTATTACCGAGCTGAAGTACACTTAGGTGAGGGGGGGCAAGATTACGATATTATGGGCTGGTCAAAAACGGCAGTGATCAACAACATTATTGATCAATACCATAAACATCTACACTTTTTACACTTATTACGTTAGCTTTTAGCAGCGTCAGTTTTAATGATACTACTGGCGCTCATAGCATTTAGTTCTAACAGTGGTGCTGCGTCAATTTCATTGGCGTCCATCATTTCTGATAACCGCTCCATTGAAGACAATAATTGTGATTGCTCCCACTGCGCTAAGCTTGAAAACTTATCGATGAAGTGCTCTTGAAGTGCTTGAGGAGCTTTAACTAATAGTGCTTTGCCATTATCCGTTAAATACAAACCTACTTTACGTTTGTCTTGTGTATCTCGCACTCTAGAGATCAGGTTTTTATTTTCTAACCTATCAAGAATGTTAGTGACTGTTGCCGCACTTAAATTCACACTTTTAGCCACTTGACTTGAATTGACACCAGAAACCTTATCAATTTCTAACATGATCAATAGTTGTGGGCTAGTTAAGCCTGATGTTTTACTCAGATGTTTTGAGTGCAGATCAATTGCTCTGATGACTTTTCGTAGCGCAATTAATAATTCTTGATGTTTTTCCATGACAATATGCTTTTAATTTACAATGGCTCTAGTTTAATCAAAATTAAAAGTAGCGACTAGATAAATTATCGAAATATGGTTGATTAATCTTATTGCTACAGATAAATAGATGATTTATACCAACGATAGTGCATTAAAAAAGCCGCTGAATCGTAAGATTTAGCGGCTTGATACTGAGCAATAAACCTGCTTAAGCGTCTAGTCTATTAACTTTATATTACCTTGATGGTATTACCATAAGGTTTCAATAAATAGATACTTCACTCAGCTAGGCTAGAAACCACATTGTTTACCTTGGTTTTTCTCTTTTAACCAGCTATGAAGTGGCGCAAAGTAATCAATAATAGCTGTAGCATCCATTTGCTCGTTACCGGTTAATACTTTATAAGCTTCTTGCCATGGCTTGCTTGAACCCATTTCTAGCATGGTATTTAACGCAGCACCTGCATCTTTGTTGTTATAGATAGAACAACGGTGAATAGGGTCGGTATTACCTGAAATTTCACACAAGGCACGGTGAAATTCAAATTGCTGAATATGAGCTAAGAAATAGCGAGAATAAGGCACACCACCTGGTACATGATATTTAGCACCAGGATCAAATGCATTGGCATCACGCTCAACAGGAGCTGTTACACCTTGGTACTTCTCACGTAATTCCCACCAGGCCGTGTTATAGTTTTCAGGGGTAACTTCACCGGAATAAACTTTCCAACGCCATTGATCAACCATCAAACCAAAAGGGATAAAGGCTATTTTCTCTAATGCCATTTTCATTAACAAACCAATATCTTTTGATTCATCAGGAATGGTGTCAATTAAGCCAATTTCTTTTAAGTACTTAGGTGTAACTGATAGAGCGATAGTATCGCCAATAGCTTCATGGAAACCGTCATTAGCACTGTTTTGGTAGTACACAGGTTGGTTTTGGTAGGCACGTTGATAGAAGTTATGTCCCAGTTCATGATGAATAACTGAAAACTCTTCACCAGTTTTCTGGATACACATTTTAATGCGGATATCGTCTTTTGCGTCTAAATCCCATGCAGATGCATGACAAACTACATCACGGTCTGCAGGTTTAGTAAATAATGAACGTTGCCAAAATGTTTCCGGTAACGCTTCAAATCCAAGCGAGGTAAAGAAGCCTTCAGCGCCTTTAACCATTTTAATTTCATCGTAGTTATTGGCAGCAAGTTGCTCAGTAACATCATAACCAGGATCTGCGTTTTCCGGAGCAACGAGATCATAAATATTACCCCATGATTGTGCCCACATATTACCTAATAAATGCGCAGGAATAGGTTGGTCTTGTGGTACTTTATCTTCACCGTAAGTCTCGCCTAACTCAGAACGAACATAACAATGTAAATCATCGTATAACGGCTTTACTTGTCCCCATAAACGGTCAAGCTCTTTAGCAAATTCATCGGCAGGCATATCATAGTTAGAGCGCCACATTGCTCCTAAATCAGGGTAACCTAGACCTTGTGCGCCTTCGTTACCTAGCTCTGCTTGACGAATATATAATGGTTTCATGTCTGGGCTGATAGTTCTCCAGCCTTGCCACATTTCTAACAGTTCATCGTAGTCACGTGATGTGGCCATTTTAGCGGTCATTTGTCCCAAACTTAAGGTATCACCTGCTTTTGTGGTGTAATTACCTTTACCATACATGCTATTTAGCTCTGCACCTATTTTTGCCAATTCTGCTGATTTAGCAGAATCTTGCGGAGCTGGCATGACTAGGCTTTGCTTTAAAATATTGAGTTTTCGACGTTGATCGGCACTAACGTCAACATGGTCAAACTTTGCAGCAGCCATGGCGAATCGAACACCTGCTTCTGTTGATTTTTGATCGGCAGCAGCTGCAAGTGCTGAAGTATCCTCAGTAATGAAGTTTGAATTGATCCAAGCAGCACGGCTCCCTTCCAGGTTTAACTGCACCATTTCTTTTGCTGTTTCCGTTAAGAATTTTTCAGCGTCTTGAGCGGTTAAAGCTTGGCTAGCTGTATTTGTGGCTTGAGTGTCATTTTTGGCTGTGCTATCACCATTACAAGCACTTATGCTTGCGGCAACTAAAATAGCGACAGTGGTTAATTTAAATGTTGATTTCATAAATATCCGTTATTGTTTTTGTTAGCGTTAAATCTACGCTTTTGTTAACGTAATACCATTGCTTAAACATAGAAGGCTATTTTTAAGTAATTTGGTTCGTGCTGGCCCATTGATGAAACGCTGAGCAGCTAACAAACTGATTAGAATTGGTATAAAAAGCTCTTGGCTAGTTTAGATTGAGATGAAGGCATTGGCAACTGTATTGGCTTATGCTGCTTTAGTTTAATGAGCGCTGATAAATTTTAGACAAAAAAAAGCTCAGCGAAAGGGTTGCTGAGCCATCATATAAAATATACTAGGGAAAGTATGAAATTGCATTTCAAAAGTCTCTTCTTGAAAAGCAAAATAATAATAGCTAAGTTGGCTGTTTTTAACTGTCATGATTCTGTAACAGTTTGTAATGCAAGTGCAGCGAAGTAAATTTTAGACAAAAAAAAGCCCAACGATAAAAGTTGAGCTATTAAGCTATCCTAGAGAAGATATCAAAATAACTTTTTAAATATGGGGGATTAAAAAGTTAAGTTAATAATAACCTTGTTGATTGTTTATTACTGTGCAAATAACGTAACTATTTGTAATATACTTAAGAAAATATTACCGTCTTTTATTTCCCCTTTTACAAAGTCATTAAAATACTACTAATAATATCCGTTTGATGGCTTGGTAGTAAATTTTTATACGCTTTATTAATTAACGTTTTGTTATGTGCAAGTGGCATATCAAATTTTTTGGTTTATGGCTTTAATGCTAGTTGCGTTATTTAAAACGCTTGTTTAAACTGCTTGTATTAATTTATTGCTTACATGAGCACTACGGCGTTATTTACCTATGAGTACGAAGAATAAAATATTAGATGCTGCAGAGAATTTGTTTGCAGATAAAGGTTTTAACGGCACCTCTCTACGTGAGATCACCAGTCAAGCAGAAGTGAACTTAGCGGCAGTTAATTATCACTTTGGTTCGAAAAAAGAATTGATCAAAGCCGTAATGTCTCGTTATATGAACGAGCTATCTCCACGTTTAGAACTTGCTTTAACGCAAGTTTGTGAAACCAACTCGCCAAGTTTAATTGATGTGTTTTCTGCCTTTATTGATCCGTTATTATCATTAAATGAATTTAAAGATAACGGTACCAGTAATTTCTTACAGCTTTTAGGCCGCGGTTATACTGACAGCCAGGGCTTTTTGCGTTGGTTCTTAACGACACAATATCCAGAGGTTATCGATAACTTTGTACTAGCGGTACAAAAATCTTACCCTGAATTGACTGCTGAAGAGATGTTCTGGCGATTACATTTTACGATGGGAACGGTCGTATTTACTATGTCATCAAGTGATGCCTTGATTGATATAGCTAAAAGTGATTTTGATCGTGATTTGCAAATATCTGATGTTATTCGTAATGTTATTCCATATGTTGCTGCAGGTGTTGGTGCTCCTATGCCCAAACTAGGCTAGTCAATAGGTTACTATCAAGAAATTCTTAATGTTTTGAGTCATAAGTGTCTTTGTTTGTTGATGTTATTTAGGTAGAGTACCCATATCATAATTTTTTAAAGTGTTGCTATGGGTCCAGTCATGCTTGATGTGCAAGGCACATCACTGTCTCAAGAAGATAAAGAAATCATCCAACATCCACTGGTAGGTGGATTAATATATTTTACTCGAAACTATCATTCTCCTGAGCAAATTGCGCAGTTAAGTCAGCAAATACGTATAGCGGCTAAGAAGCCACTATTAATTGCTGTTGATCATGAAGGTGGTCGTGTACAGCGCTTTCGTGAGGGCTTTTCTTTGATCCCAGCAATGGGACAATTATGGCAAATGGCCGATAAAAACTTAACGGTAGCCAAAGAGCTTGCGAAACAAAGTGCGATATTAATGGCATTAGAAGTACAAGCCGTAGGTATAGATATTAGCTTTGCACCGGTATTAGATATTAATAATATTAGTGATGTTATCGGCGATCGTGCTTTTCATCAGCAACCCGATCATGTTACTGAACTTGCGGATGCTTTTGTCAGTGGTTTGCATCAGGTTGGTATGAAAGCTACTGGCAAACACTTTCCCGGTCATGGCAGTGTCAAAGCAGATTCTCACATTGACCTACCTATTGATGAACGCGCTAGTGCTGATCTTTTTCAACAAGATTTACTCCCTTTTAAGCAACTTATTGCAAGAGGTAAGGTTGATGCATTGATGCCTGCGCATGTTATTTTTCCTGATGTTGATAGTCAAGCCGTTGGCTTTTCACATTATTGGCTACAAAATATTTTACGTCAGCAACTTGGCTTTAATGGCGTTATTTTCAGTGATGACTTATCCATGCAAGGTGCGGCAAGTGCCGGTGGCTTTGTTGAGCGTGCTGAAGCTGCACAATCTGCAGGCTGTGACATGTTGTTGTTATGTAATAATCGAGAGGGATGTATAGATGTGCTTGATCATGCCAATATCTCGGTTTCATTAACCTCAGGGCAACGTCTTAGCAAGTTATTAAAAACAGCAGCAAACACAAATGCTTGGTCAACATTAAAACAAGACTTAGCATGGAAAAAAGCCAGTGACACTATCAATCATTATCGTTAGTATTTAAACGAAAAGTTTCGCTATTATTTATTGCTCAAACGCGGTTAATAAGTTGTGGTTAAGTGAATTTTTTCTTGATTAGGATTAATAGTGCACTAGAGATACTTTAGATTTTTCTTGATAGTTTTTCTTAGCCAGCAACTTTTTCACTGTAAAGCTCACTTTGATTAGTTGATATAACCAACACTGATAAGTATTGGTTATATCACACTGATATTTATAGTTTTCTTTGTTTTTGCAAACGTACTAATAAAGCTATCGCTAATACCGCACTATAAAATCCAAATATTAATACCATGACTTGTGGCATAGTAAAACCTAAAAACTGCCATTTAATATCTCCACAGTCACCAGTGGCTTCAAACAAAGCGGGTAGCCACTGATGTAGTGGAGCCCAGGACGGAAAGTTCGGAATATATTCACAACTAAATAAGAATGACATCGTTGTTGACTGCATCTCAACATGCTCTAAAGCAAGCATTAGCCCCCAAATTGCGCCAGTTGCCCATAAAGCATAAGCAACAAGGCGTACGACTAAAAACTGACAGCCCAATGCGCCAACCACGCCCGCTAAAAATATTCCCCAAACCGCGGTACGTTGATAAATACACATAATACAAGGCTCAAGCCCCATAACATATTGAAAATAAAGTGCTATTAATTCAAAGCATAAGGCACTAACAGCAAGTAATTGCCATGCACGTTGATTAAGAGGTAATTGGCTTAAAAAATTCACTAAATGTCACCTATGACTGAGTAATTGTTATTATACCCAAGCCACTTGAAAATGCAGTTTCAGAGTTAAACTAGGAAATCAGCGCAAGGCGCAGCACACAGATAATGGTTATTCCCTTATCAAGCGCTGCAACGCTGCACTGATTTTCTAGCTTAGCTCCCGCAGGGCAAGACGATAAAGGGTCATCTCCGGCGTTATTGATTTCGACAATGGAACAACCATTCCTTTCAATCAATGCCTTGGTGCTAACCCTTTTTCGACTTGCTGAATCCTGTATTTTCAAGTGGTTTGGGTATAGAAGTTTTATGCATACTAACAATAATCAAAAAGCGCCACAAGGGCGCTTTTGTTAGATTTTATATCAACTTATCTTTAATATGAGCCGTTCTAGTGCCCACCTGGCGTACCTGTTGAAGGCTTAGCGCTATGGTGTTCAATTAGGTGCGAATCGTAAAATGACTGGGTAAACTTCGATAGTTGACCGGTTGAAATAGCGAGTAGGCCAACGACAGTCAGTACGATAGTGTACGGTAACGCCATTATCACCATACGGCCATACGATAAACGAATCAAAGGTGCCAATGCTGACGTCAATAAGAACAAGAATGCAGCTTGACCATTTGGTGTTGCAATACTAGGTAAGTTGGTACCCGTATTAATTGCTACAGCAAGTAAATCAAATTGATCTCGAGTAATTTGTCCAGCAGCTAATGCTTTTGTAATTTCGGTGATGTAAACCGTACCAACAAATACATTATCACTGACCATAGATAACAAACCATTGGCTAGATAAAACATAACTAATTGCATATTACCTTCGAAGGTTAATACCCAAGTTATTACCGGTGTAAATAAGGATTGATCAACGATAACTGCAACAACAGCAAAGAATACAGCAAGTAGGGCAGTAAAGGGTAAAGCTTCTTCAAAAGCATGGCCAATTTGATGCTCTTCTGTGATACCAGTAAATGCCGTTGCGAGAATAATGACTGATAAACCGATCATCCCAACAGGTGCTAAATGTAAAGCAAGTCCAACAATTAACCAAACCGCGATAACGCCTTGAATGACAAGTTTGACGTTATCAAGTTTGTTACGCTTTTGACTTTCGGCAATATCATACTCGTTTAAAACATTGTAAACATTGTCAGGTAATGCAACACCGTAACCAAACCATTTTAACTTTTCTAATAGAACACAAGTTAACATGCCCGATATAAATACCGGGATAGTAACAGGTGACATACGAATAGCAAACTCAAGGAAGTCCCAACCTGCTTGTTGCCCAATCACTAAGTTTTGTGGTTCGCCAACAATAGTACAAACACCACCTAAGGCAGTACCAACACCGGCATGCATCATTAAGTTACGTAAGTAACCACGAAACTGTTCTAAGTCAGAGCGCGAATATTCGGCTAATTCATTGTCAGTGGTATGGTCATGATCATGGTCAACATGCACTTCTTTGCCTGAAGCTACTTTGTGGTAAACCGAGTAGAAACCAACGGCAACACTGATAATAACGGCAATAACCGTTAATGCATCTAAAAATGCTGATAAAAAAGCACCTGAGAAGCAGAACAATAGAGAAACCATGATCTTGGAGCGAACTTTAGTGACTATTTTAGTGAATAAAAATAGTAATAAGTTCTTCATAAAGTAAATACCAGCAACCATGAAGATTAATAGCAGAATAACTTCAAAGTTGAGTATCATTTCATGCATGACTTGATTTGGACTTGTCATACCAATGGCAACAGCTTCAATCGCTAATAAACCACCTGGTTGCAGCGGATAACACTTAAGCGCCATAGCTAAAGTGAAGATAAACTCAATGACCAATGCCCAACCAGCCACATACGGATCAACAACGAAAAATAGTACTGGGTTGAGAACTAAAAATGAAATTATTGCGAGTTTGTACCACTCAGGCGAATTGCCGAGAAAGTTTTTATAAAACGCACTCATAAATGATTGCTGCATAATGAACCTTTTAAAAATATTAAGAGCTAGGATTTGGGGGTGTTGATCTTTCGAGATTAATTGAATTAATTTTAATCATGAAAGATCAATAGCCTCTAGTGTTTATTTTAGTGTAACTATTTTTTATATAAATTTATGACTGCTCAGCAGTTTAAGCGCAAATGTAGCTATTGTAAATATGTCCCATTTAATATCACAGCCATTCAAAAATGGCTCTATTAGCTTAAATTGTACTTCAATAAGCTAGATCAAACTTATTGGTAAAAATTTAAAAATCTAGCTAACTTTATCCAATCACATTAACCGCCAAAATATCATTGCTGTGGCCATTATTTTTTAGCTTATTTGGGGAGTTTTAGTGTGGTTTGCTGTCGAGTGATTTTTGTACACAATGGTGTGTTTCAGGGCGACATTATGATGGCAGACATTAAATAACCTGAACTCTGGATAAGCAGCACTTGCTCAATCCTCCCTTTTAAGTCATTACCTGCGTTAAGACATCGATAAATAGCTCGTTATTTATAAACGTTTTGCCTTGGAAATGGCATAAAATGAAGCATTGATGATGTCTATTAGTGATGTTCACCTTGCTATAGCATTTACTTTGCCACCTAAGCTTTTGACTCACTTGAATATCAAGCACTCATTATCCAGAGTTCAGGTTAAATGGCACAATTTTATTGATATAAATGCATTATATAAATTGCGCCCATGCTTTACTAAGTTAATAAAAGCAATGTAAAACAGTGGTTTACTTGGTTTTTTATTGTCATTCTCTATAGTTGACTGCTTCTGCGTTGTAAGCGTTATTCACCCGCTAACTGAGATTGATTTCTGCCATTGTCTTTTGCTTTATAGAGCGCTTTGTCTGCGTTATTAATCGCTTCTTTCAAGTTAAATGTTTGGCTATCAATTTCGGCTACCCCTGCGCTAATAGTGAAGTTTAAATGATCTTCGCTCGTTGCAAAGGAGGTACTTTCAAGTGCTATTCTTATGCGCTCAGTAAGTTTATAAGCGTCATTTGCAACTGTGTTCGGCATTAAAATAATAAACTCTTCACCGCCATAGCGGGCGACTAGATCTTGGTGTCGAGACAAGCCCTTAATCATATTAGCTGCGTGTTTAATAGACTCATCTCCTGAGGCATGTCCATATGTGTCATTGATATTTTTGAAGTGATCTATATCGATAATTGCCACAGAAGAGGGCTGCTGAGCTAACTTAGCTTGTTTTAATAATTGATTGGCGGCATGACTAAAATGACGACGGTTAAACAACTGTGTTAGCGGGTCTGTTGAGGCTAATACTTGAAGGTCAGCTTGCGTTGCTTTTAAGTTTTCTAATATTCGAATTCGATATGCCACAATCAGCGATAAAACTAAGGCTTCAAGCAATATGCCAATGCCAACGCCATGGCTATTAATGTAGCTAAACTCTGCTTTGCCTTTGTAAAAGAAAACAGCTAAGGCACTAAAAAATACAAATAACCCGTGACCTAACAAAAAGAAAGGAGCAATGGGTTGCTTGCGAATTAGCATTGAAAAAGTAACGCAAAGGCTAACAGCCATCATGATTGCAGCTAAAGTGCTTGAATATTGCAGCGCGGTTACAATATCAAATAACCCATAGATAAAATCTACAATCAATAACGTTAAAATGGACAATAGTGCCCAATGTTCGATGGGATATTTTTTTTGGGTCTCAAAAATATTAATCATAAATAACAATAAGAAAATAGGCATCGCAACTAATGAAAGGTGCCATTTTAATGTAATTGAACCATAAACGTTAAACAGATCGGCGAGTAGGCCATAAGAAAGTGCTATCCAAAATCCACCCGCAACGAGGTAGCAGGCATAATAAAAATGCTCTCTTAAGCGCGATGAAAAGAATAATAAAAAGTTATAAATAATCAGGGCGAGTATCATACCAACAGCTAAGGCAATGTTAGTATATTGTCCTAATAACGCTCTTTTTGAGTTTTCTTCACTATATAAGTTAAGCGCAAACCATTGATGTGAAAAAGCCACACCTTTCACGAACAAGGTGGTCTGTTTATCTGGAAATAGTGTAATTTCGAATACGGCACTGCCACGATACATCCACTGCTGAGTATCTCTGTCGTCCATGTTAAGCACACGATGATTTACAAGCTGCTCATCGACAACTTCATAGAGTTCCACTGCACGATTATGATAAGCATAGGGGTGATGGAGGTAAATTTTCAAAGCTGATTTAGTGGTATTGTGAAGTGCTATTTTTGACCAAGTAGTTTTTGCCTCAGTGCCCAATGATAGTGCATTTGGTGTGAGCTTAAATTCTTGTTGTTTTATACTTTCAAAAGACATGGCCTGGCTTTTGTCGATAAAATATCCCATTTCAAATTGTTCAAGCTGCACGTCTTCATTTTCAATAACTTGTGTTGGGAACGCTGCAAAAGTCGCAGGAGAATATAGCGACATGAGTAAAACCATCAAGCAAAAAATAAGAGTATTAAAATGAATGCTAGCCACAATAATTGCCTTCGTTATCGAGAGATATATATCGTTGTTATTACAATAGATAATTTATCGTAACCGATTGATTCGAAAAAGCGTACTTTTATTACCAAGCATTATATTAAGATGATTGTGAGAATAAGTAACAGGATCTGCTGTAACCTTGATTTAACACCAAGCAAGTTAGCTACTCGCATGGTGTTAGGGAGATTTCACCCTAAGATGCATTTAAGTTATTTAAGCTATTTAAGCTAATGCCGGTATAAACAGTTACGAATTACGTTAAAGGCTATAATTCATCATAAAGATCGCGGGAATAATAAAGCCGGCAGCAACTAATAAACCACGTAAACTTTTAACACCTTTCTTACCTCTCACCATAAATAAGGCTGATAAAGCCAAGTAGATAAGCAATATCGCATATAAATCTGAAAAATATGTCCAAGCACTTTTTATTTCGTTTAAATGTAAAGTATTAAGACTTTTTAAGAGAAAACGAGCTTTGACTTGCTCTACAACAACGCTATTGTTTTGGGCATTGATCAATAGGCTATGGTTATCGGTAGTGAATAGTTTATATTCGGTAGGTGTTTGCCAAAACCGTGCTTTAACTTTTGTCTTGATATTTAATTTTTTTAATAACCAAGACTCAAAATTTTCTTGGTTAATAACACTGTTAATATCAGGGATTAAATGTGTTTCTTGTGTAACTTGATAATTTGGGTTCCAATCATCTAGATGATTAAGTGCAATGCCTGATACGGCAAATATAAGGGTTAAACCAATACAAAAATAACCAATGTCACGGTGTAAACTTCGGTTTAGTTTGAACCAATTAATATCTTTATTCATTTTGTGAATAGCTCTTTTATCTAGTCTCTGGTTTTTGAGTGACTTTATCAAAGCGCTTAACATTGTTATGCCTTAGGTATTTGACATAACTAAACGTTGTAATAAGCGCCATGATTATCAGCTTTTGCAAATATAACTCAGCAATCAATGAAAACAGCTAACGCCCTTAATCTTTAATGGTTACGCCGGTCGGCGATAGTTGATAGACAGTGATAGCTTTTGTCACCTCATTGGCATCAAAACTCTCTTGCTGCTCCTGTGCAATATGCGCTAAATAATTCTTAGTTTGCATTAAATTAAGCGGTATTGCTGTTAACTTTCCTGTTGCGTATGCGACTTTGCCCATCGCTGTCATAGGAAATACCATTTCTCCGTCACGCACTTTGATTCGCAATGTTTGAAATTTTTTGTCTGATGCTAACTCCATCCAACAGCCACGTTTTTTACAGACTTTGACAATGGTTCCCTCAACCGTCACCGGTGAGCTCATAAAATCATTTGGTGACGTTAAAATTTCTGAGATTGCAGATAGGTGTGCCATATCTGCACCATTACCAAAATCTTGATCTGCTGATGCGAAGTTGAAAACTGAAAAGATGCCGCTAAGCATCACGATGATCATTAATTTTAGCGCTGACATTCTTCTTACCTTTTTAATCTAAATGTTATGGATAATTAACTGTATCTCAATTTTATTATTTCTTAATTGAAGTATTGTTGGCTATATAACATGCCAAAGCAATTGATTTAGTTAACTTTAAGGGCTCATAGTAATCTTTTATTATTTAATTTGTAAATGAGAATGATTAGCATTAAGATTGCCTCGCTTTTTTAAAGGAAGACATCATGAAACAAAATAGAGCTCTAATTTTATTAGCTGCAACAGCACTAAGTGCATGCGGTGGTGGATCAAGTAGTAATCAAGCACCTGTTTTTGAACAGGTGAACTATCAATTAACGGCAATAGAAGATCAGGCCGCAAGTTTAATGGTTAAAGCAACGGATAAAACCTCTGTAACTTACGGACTAGCCAATGCTTCAGCAAATGCGACAATCGATATCAATAACTCAACTGGCGAAATCAACTATCAACCCCAGCTTAATTTTAATGGTCAAGATAGTTTTCAAGTCAGCGCAACAGATGGTGAAGAAACGGCTACAGTAACGGTCAATGTTACTGTAGAAGCGGTAAATGACACGCCAATGCTGAGTACTACAGAAGTTTTGGTTTCAGGCGGTGAAACCAAAAAAGGTGTGCTTGAAGCGATAGACGTTGATGGTGACACACTTACTTTTCAAGTGACAGAAACAACAAAAAATGGTGAACTGACTGTTGATGCCACAACCGGAGAAGTGACCTACAAACCGGTTGCGTTGGTTGATGTTAACGATAGTTTCACATTACAAATAAGTGATGGCAATGGTGGAGAACTTAGCACTGAACTATCGATAAAAACCAGTTTGGCGACTAACGCAGATCGAGCATATTATTACTATGCCAATGAACTATCGCACTTAAAGCGAGCAGAGCAACATATTACATCGTTAAATAACGATATTAACCAAGGCTTGGTATTTAATGACTTGGCCATTGGTTATGCGCAAGCAGGTCTAACAGAACAAGTTGCTCGACTGGTAAGTGAGGAGCAAATTGTTCGAGATGAAATGCGTGCTCGCACTTTGCTCGCCGTTTCATTCAGATATAATGATTTAGGCTTGATTGAGCAAGGTAATGAGTATCGAGCTTTAGCAAATACCCTTTATACAGAGTATGTTGCGACCAAAGGTATTAGTACTTTTAATAATGACGACGCTGCTTTTTTTAACGATTTATCGCTAAGTTATCAATATGTAGGTGAAACAGAGCAAGCACAGCAAGCGTTAAACATTTTAGATTCACTGTTTAGTACTGCACTTGAAGGGAATAGTACCACTAGTGCCTTAAGGACATTTTTTGCATACCGTAATTTAGTTGATGAAGCGGTTGAAATTTGGCAAGTCAGTCGTAGTGAAAGTGACTTTTCTTTAGCTCATCTTATGACAGAAAGGCTATACCGCTATGCAAAACTTATTAGTCATCGTTTTGTTAGTAATGATCGTAATGGTAATGAAGGCAAGCCTTTTCATAGTGTCAGACAAGTGGCGTTCTTTGATGTTGTTGAATCATTTATGACGTTGAATGACTTTGACAATGCCAAAGAAGCATTGCATGACATTTTAGCCTTACACGGTGTAGTGGGCATTGATCCGAATTATCCTCGTACTCCTGATGAATATTATCAGGTGACAAAAGTTGAGTATGAATATGGTTTATATGGCGCAATAGAAAGCTTTGTAATGCTTTACCCTGATACTCCACTCGACACCTTTTTGGCAGGGTTTCCTGCAGGCAGCAATTACATAAATCGTGCAGCAGGGGATGCAGCAGACGTTTTATTGATGGCACGCGTGCGCAATATGACAGATAAAGATGCGGCATTAGCGCTGGTAATAGCAGAAAAAGATCCTTTAAAGTTACGTAATCACTTCACTAATTTAGTTGCTTTTAATAGTTCAAGCCCCGGCGGTGCAATTTATTTGCGTGAACAGGGGGAATATGCTGCCGCTGCTAACTTCTTACAGGAAGGTATGCTGGTATTAAATTCGGATGAATATATAGCACAGAACCTTGATAGTGAAGCTTTTGTTACTGGGCAAACGGGTTGCGAAATGGTATTAAATGAGTTGCTAGATATTTATCGTTTATCGCAAAACTCGGCATACAAAAATCAAGCGCAAACAACCCTAGAAACCTGTATCGCTATTGCTAAGAAATATTATGCTGACGGTATTGATGGTAGTGATGTTGAAATCTCTGATGCAGTGAGAGCACATTCTCGTTTTCTTGTTTTTGCTGAGCGTCTAACGCTTAGTGCAGAAGTGCCGACGCTACTGAGCAATATTGAGCAGAACATCGCCCAAATTAACCCTCAAGACTACAGTGAACTAATCACACGTTTACAGGGGGTTGGTATGGCACTGGCTGTCGGTGGTGATTTCGCTCAAGCACAAGGTTATTATGATCGTGCCCTTGTACAGCTAACTTTGCTAGAACAGAGCAAAGTAGAAGAAGAAGTTGGTGCGGCTACAGAGCAGTTTTTTATTGGCACAAGTAGTTCAGGCTATAGAAGTTATCTTAGCGAAATAGAAAATAATGCTGGGATTATTGGTGATTACACTACGGTTAAAGAAACAGCCTATAACGTATGGCATAAGGTTATCGAAAATCGCTTATCAACCCTATTGGCTGCCGCGGATCAACAAAAGTTAAGATACTTACCTAAGTACGCTGAACAATATATGCGTCTAGGGTTACATGATAAAGCCCTAGCCATTGCAGATAACGAAGCTTTAGGTGTCGTAGAGAAAGAGTCTATCATCACAGAGGTTGCCGCTAGCCTGAGCGTCAAAAATGACTTTAAGCAAACCTTAGTGGCGAGTGTTGACACCGATGGAGACGGTAAAGCTAACTTTTTCCTCAATATAGCGAGTGATGAAGCCATTGTTAATTCGGGTATTGTACTCGATGAAGATAGTGATAATGACGGCGTTAATGATGAGCTAGATGCTTATCCATTAGATAAAGATAAGCACTAAATGAAGAGCTTATTAGCGTTATTGGCAGTCAGCATTGTATTGGCTGCACCAATAGCATTATCGCAAACAACCGGTTCTAAGGAGGTCGCTTCTAATCAATCAGAGGCGACTGTTCCCGATCTCGATAAACTCATTGTCGCCAGTGAATACCAAGCGTGTAATCCAGATGACATAAGCTGTGATGATGACATTGAGCATATAGAGATTATTGGACGAAATATTACGCCCATTTCTACTTCTGCTGAAGGTGTTTATACCTTAGATAAACAAATGCTGAAAGCTTACCTATTTGGAAACGGTAATCTCAATGATGTTTTAGGTATTTTGCCGGGAGTACAATTTAGTGAGTCCGCTTATGCGGCTGATCAAGTGACAAATATAAAACCTAGTGAAGTGTCTATTTCAGGTGCGCAGGGATATCAATCAGGGTACCAAATTGATGGCGTGAGTAATAATTCGCGCTTGAGTACCGGTAATGGGCAAGGGGATAAAAACTTAGCTCAAGATGTTTCAGGTCACAGTCAAGAAGCCTTTGTTAATGTAAATATTTTAGAGCAGCTTGAAGTATACGATAGCAATATACCTGCAAAATATGGTCAGTTTTCTGGAGGATTAGTACTAGCGAAAACCCAAAATGCTGGCAATAAAACCCGTTTTGGCTTTAGTTATCGCCAAACAGCCGATCAGTTTGTTGAATATCATAAGTTTTATGCCCCGGATTTTGACGGTGATAAAGTGTTCGATACCGCCACATTTAACAAAAAAGACTTTAATGCCTATTTGCTTATGCCATTGAATGATAACAGTGGCGTCGTGGCGCAAATTCAGATATTAAAATCTGAAGAAACGCTAAATCAATTAGGCGAGCTGCGGGTACAAAAACAAACGAATTATAATGCACTGTTAAAATATCACTATAGTCTGACAGATGAAGATGAATTGACCTTACGTTATCTCAATGCGCCTTATAAAGGAGAGTATTTTGATGTAGATGCCATTAATAGTGATTATGATGTTAATGGCGGCGGTCAATCTTTTCTTGCACAATGGCAGGCAGATCGTCAATGGGGGTATATGGATACCCAGCTTGATTGGCGACAAAGCACAAATAGTAAAGATACAACATCAGCTCGTTATGTTTGGTTAAATGCTCCAGGCAAGGCTTGGGGTAATTATGATGGCGCTACTTCTAGTTTAGAAGGTGGCTATGGCGATATCGACAAAGTGCAAAATAGCTATAGCTTTAAACAAGACTTTACCTTACCTAATATTTGGCAAAGAATTGGTGAGCATGAGCTCTCTTTTGGCTATCAATTTGAACATCAAAAAACTATTTTTGATCGCCTCGAAAGCTCTGTGGTTTATAACGGCGCTGTTATTTCGCCAAAAATTAACTGTAATGGCTACCTTGATGATTGCATTGAAACAAGCTTTATCAGACCTATTGAAGATATTGAAGAAGAATTAGGGCGTGCTTTAGATTTAAGCAATTCAACTGATTTTTTAATTTATCAAAATAACTTACAAACAACCGGTCAGTATTTTCAATCACGACAAGTGTCACCAAAGTCTGTAGCAGAAGCTAATATCTCTTACCTTTCAATGTACTTGGAAGATGATATTAGTTTTGAAAACATGCAGTTATCATTAGGTGCTCGATATGATTTTAATGACTTTTTCAAAAATCATAATATTGCACCTAGACTACGCTTAAGCTATGAATTTATTGATAGTCATCAAATTATTTTAGGTGCTAACCGTTACTATCAAAGCGACCTAGCTAACTACAAGCTAAATCAAGCAATGCAGCCAGTACACAACGAAGTGCGCTCAATCGTAAATAATCGTCCGCAGCAATGGCAAGCTGCATTACTAACGAGTGGCTATAAATACGATTATCAGGATACCAAAACGCCATATAGTGATGAGTTAACTACAGCGTATCGGCAACCTATATTTGGCGGTACGGTTGAATTGAAATGGATTAATCGAGCCAATAAAAGTGCGATTAACCGTATTAAAGGTTACAACGATCAAGGCGAAGCGATTTTGTATGCTGGCAACAATGGCGCAAGTGACTACCAGCGTTGGTCGTTATCGTGGATGGCGCAATACCAAAATCAACATATCGAGTTTAATGTTTCACGTGCCAGTAATAAAGTTAGTCGTAAAAGTTTCGATGGTGATACTACAATTGAAGACCCTGAAGATAATCAACTCACTGATACTTTGAACTATAGCTATGATGATCGAGAGTTGGTTTTCTTGCGCACAGATGAAAGCACAGCTACAGGTGATTTACGCACGCGCTATGAGCTTGTTACCCGTCATGATATTAATTTAGAACAACAAGATGCGAATCGACCGATTGTTGCGAACTTAAGCTGGGCAGCCAATTGGCAAAGTTGGCGGTTGTCTGCTTATGCTCGCTTTAATGGCAAGCAAGATGCTATTTACCCAACCAGCGAATTAAGCTCAATCAAAGAGGCTACTACTATTTGTAATGGTTGCGCGCCAAATAAAAGAGAGTATCCAGTTTATCGTTTATCAGAGCGACCAGCGTTTTGGTTATTAAGTGGTAGTGTTCGATACAATTGGACCTTGTCTGATGATAGTAGTATCACCTTAAGTTTTGATGGTGAAAATTTATTAAATAAGCGCACTTATCAAGTCAGTCCTTTCAATACCGGTTTAGAGCTTGGACGACGGTTTTGGTTGGGCATAAGTTATGATCATTAGGAGATAGCATGAGTATATTATTAGCAACAACGGTGAGTTTAGGGCAACTTTGTTATAACGCAGATCATGATATTAACTCTGCAGAGTTTATGCGTGCTGCGAGTCATTATCAGCAGGTACTAACTAAGGCTATGGAACAAAAGAAGTCTCAGTGCTGGATAATAAGTAGCGAAAAGCAACGACAAGAAGCGACATTATTAGTCAGTATGGATGCCACTGAGGGCACATTAGCGTTAAAGTAATCATGATGTACAAAAAAACGACTTTTGTGATATTTAATCGTTTAGTGAAAATATGCGCAGTCATCGCTATTTTCACTAGCTGCGTTTCTTACTCAGTAGACTTTGAAGCGCTGAGAAAAATATACAGTCAACCAAGCCATTTGTGGCCCAAAGCTGAAGTAGATGAAAGTATTAACGCAATAGAAATAGGGCTTTTACCTGCGGTTACTTTTCCTAAAGAAAACCCTTATCAAGCAAATAAACATAAACTGGGGGAACATTTATTTCATGACGGTAAGCTATCGCGTTCAAAGCAAATTGCCTGTGCAACTTGTCATGATCATGACCTAGGTTGGGCTGATGGGAGAAAAGCATCATTTGGTCACAACCGACAGAAAGGAAAAAGAAATGCCCCAACAATTGAAAATGTTGCTTTTGGTACAGAATTTATCTGGGATGGTCGTGCTCAAACAATAGAGCAACAAGCCTTAATGCCTATTCAAGATCCGCTTGAAATGAACTTTACACTTCCAGAACTTGAAGCTCGACTTAAGCAAGATAGACAATATCTTACCTTATTTAAAGCTGCTTATGGTAGTGATGAAATTACAGCAAAAAAAATTGCGATGGCACTGGCTACGTATCAACGAACGTTAGTTTCTCGACGAAGTGATTTTGATCGGTTTTTGTTAGCACCAGAGCAAAAAAACAATAAAATGCAAAAAATTTATAACTCGGCAATGTCTGATAAAGCCATTTGGGGTATGCATTTATTTAGAACAAAAGCAGGGTGTATGAATTGCCACTATGGAGCAACATTTTCTGATAAAAAATTTCATAATTTAGGGTTAACTTACTACAAAAGAAAATATCAAGATTTAGGACGTTATGAATATACTAAGCAACCAGAAGATGTTGGCAAGTTTAAAACCCCTGGTCTTAGGGGAGTATTAAATACTAAGCCTTGGATGCATAATGGTTTTTTTGGTGATTTAACCGGGCTATTAAACTTTTATAATGCCGGGGGCGTGCAAATAAAGAAAAATAATTTAGATGCACTTTCTCCTAAAACATCCAACTTACTTAAACCATTATCTTTAAATAATGAAGAAATTTCTGCGCTGATAGCATTTTTGCAAGCCATTAGCCCAGCACCAGCGCATAACTCAGCTGCACGAATTCAATAAATAATGCATTAAATTGAATAACAGTATCGAACTCCTCATCCGTAGCGTAGTTGGGGAAAACGCCTTATATAGCCGCCTTAAACTACAGTTAATACCGATAGCCATGTTAATAACTGAGGTTATAAACTTAAAAAAATATATTTGCGTTGCGCTAGCTTATTAATATCAATAAAGCTTTAGTTACTATAGAGTTTTTGCATTGTTTTGGTGAATATCATTGAGCGTTGCAAAGAAATAATAGTGTTTCTTTAAACCGAATGGTATTACAGTGGGAACAGTTTATGGGCATGCCTTAGTGACTTAAATGTGATATTCAATAAGAGCTGGTTGTTTTTATTATGGGTAATGAAATAACAACCAAAACTTATAATTAGCAACCATAATAATAAGTGGTGGATATGTCAGTGTTTAGCTTGGCTATGATTGCTCTGGTAAGACCACTCTTTACATTTAGCTTTAGCTATTTATAATCGGGTATCAATCTAAGTGATTGAAAGATATATGCGAGAGCATAAAAACTTAATTATTTCAGAGGTGTCTATGTACAACCTACCATTAACAATAAAACAAAAAATAATAATGGGGTTCACGACAATCGGAGTTTTATTAGTTGCGGGGAGCATCTTTTTTTATAACTCATTAACCCAAATAAGTCAGGCGAACAGTAATGTTGAACTGCTCGCTGTTCCGGTTCAAAAACAAAGTAACGCTTTACAAATAAAACTACTTAATATGATGAAAGTAGGCGCGTTAGGCTTTACGCAGGAAAATACTGACGACTTGCTACAAAGTGAGCAGGAATATGCACAGTTAAATCAGCAGTTCCTGTCAGCGGTAAATGTTTTACGTAGTAAAGTAATGGACCAGCCGAAAATGTTACAAGCCTTAAAACAGGCGCAAACACACTATCAAAACTATGTTTCTCAAAGTGAACGTTTTTACTTAGCGAAGAAAAATGTTGCCACAGCTAATGATAAATTTGATGCGAATTATCAGTTATTTAATGCAAGCCTAGATCAAGCGAGTAATGATATGCTTGACCTTGAACTTCTGGAGTTGCCAGGGCAGGCGAAACTATTAGAAGACATTATTGGTAACGGTACACGCATAGACGATATGCTATTTACGCTAAGAAACACCATGTCAGGATTAAAGCAAGTGGCTGATCTTACCGTGTTAGCTCAGCATAAAGAGGACGTTGGCTTTTTAGTGACAAATGCAAAAAATAACTTTGATTTTATGCACCAGCTTTTTGCCGGCATTGAAGATAAAGCGTTACTTGAAGACTTTTCTATTCATTTTGCGATAATAAATGACTTATTAGTTGAGCCAGGTAAGTTATATCAGCAAAAGCAACAGGCACTTAATGAAGCAACTAATGCCAATGCGGCTTATAAAAGCTCAGTAACCAGCTTTAATGCAACATATCAACAACTAACTTTATTGTTATCACTTGCTGAGGCACGCTTTGATGCACTGCAACTGACCACGAAAGCTAAGGTAGCGACAGGAGAAAATTTGGCAATTTATATGGCCGTTATTTTCCTTGTTTTAGCAACTTTTATCGCCGTGGTAACAACGCGCGCTATGCTAGGACCTTTAAGAAATGCCAATAAGTCATTAGCCTTGATTGCACAAGGTGACTTAACGCAAAGGTTAACCATTAAAAACCAAGATGAATTTGGTGATTTATTTAAGAACATCAATAAGCTAAGTGATGATTTAACTTCATTACTAAAAAATATCAGTCAAAACGCCTATTCACTCGATGAGTCAGCCAAAGTAACAAGTGAGCAAAGTCACCGTATTGCGCAATCTACATCAGCACAAATTGCTCGTGTGACAAATGCGAAACAAATTGCTGAAAAAATATTTCTGAGTTCATCAAGTGTGACAGATGAAGCAAACTTAACCGCTAATAATGTTTCAGAAGCTTCAAAGCACAGTTTTGAAGTACGTTCGATTGCTGATGATAACAGTAATCGTATTGTCTCTTTATCAACGAGTTTGAGTGACTCAGTTGAAGTAATGTCACGATTAAGTAAACACAGCGACAGTATTGGCGGTATTTTAGATACGATTGGTAGTATTGCCGATCAGACCAACTTGTTAGCGCTAAATGCCGCTATTGAGGCGGCAAGAGCAGGCGAGCACGGCCGAGGTTTTGCCGTAGTGGCTGATGAAGTGAGATCGCTTGCCTCACGCACCCAAGCTTCAACGGCTGAAATTCAGCATATGATTGATGCACTACAAAAAGAAACACAAACGGCTGAGTCGGCAATTACGCAAGGACAAAACCAAGCTGCGGAGTGTGTATCGCAAAGTCAAGAATTGAGCAATGCGATTAAACAAATTGAAAGTGCATTGCACACCATAGACGAAATGAGTAAAAGCATCAGTGTTGCTTCTAATGAGCAGCTAGGCTTTAGCCAAGATATTGAAGCAACAATGAGCGAAGCAGCAGAGGCGGCAACTCATAACGCGGCAGAGTCACAAGACTTATCTAACCGAAGTGATGAGGTCAATAAATTAGCTGACTCGTTAACGGCTTCAGTTGCCCGCTTTAAGCTTTAACTGTTTTGTAAGTTTTTGATGAATAAAGTAAAAAGCCTAAACAGCATGTGTTGTTTAGGCTTTTTTAATTAATATAATAAATAGCGATTAACGAGGAGCATCAGCATAAGGGTCAAACGGTTTATGCTCGTCACTTGAAGGTGTACCTTTATTGCTTGACTTATTATTTGTTCTCGCACTGTTGTTTTCGTGACTAAAGTCTTTTTTATATGACTTTTTATGTTCAGGTTTAGCGCGGTGTGTTTCTTTAAAGCTGTCTTTGCTTAACGGCACAATCGCTTCACCTTTAACCAATACTTTTGGCTCTTTGGGTTTGATATGCAATGGAATAATGCGCTGGCGCGGCGGAATTTCAAACTCATCGTCACTCGGCTCAGGTAAGTTTTTAAAACTATAAAGGTAGAAACGCTCAAGAGTTTCTCTTGCCCAGTCAGTTTTTCGTAAAAACTTTAAACTTGACGCCATACTCGGGTTGTTTTTGAAACACTTAATTCGCGTGTACTCTGCCAAAATATCAAAGCCATAATGTGTGACTAATTCGTTTAGTAATATGTCTAACTTTAATCCGTGTAAAGGGTTGTTTAATTGCTCGTTTTCTTGACTCATTATTAACTCGTTTATGACTTAGTTTAACAGACTTGCTTGGCCGATATTATACACCTAAATGATAGGGTTATAAGTCTTGATTTAATTTCTCTGTTAAACAGTTGTGAAATAAAGCTCATAAAGCAATGCGTACAATTATGTTAAATGTTGTACACTGACGTTAACAAAATAATACTTAATAAAAAATCTACGGAAATCATTATGAAAAAACTAATTGTGCTATTGACCATCTCAACCTTGAGTACATCTGCTATTGCAGAGGAAACAAGTTGGTTCGATAGTTTAAAAAATCTCGTTGGTTTGGGTGATAAAACAGAGCAAACGGTTGAAGCAAAAGCAGCAGCTACGCCAAACAGCGATGGCTTAATTAATATGCTTACGAGCTCTTTAGATGTTAACTCAGATCAAGCCACAGGTGGCATGGGTGCTATTTTTAATTACGTGAAAAACAATGTATCAGCTGAGCAATTTAGCCAATTAGCAAGTGCGGTACCTGGCGTTCAAGGTCTCATCGGACAAATGCCAGATACGAGCAAACTTGATTCAGGTTCAGACTCTAGCGCTGGTGGTTTAGGTGGTTTACTTGATCAAGCATCACAATACAGTGATTCATTAAAGTCTATAAATGAAGTAAAAAAACAATTTGAAGCTTTGGGTTTAAAACCTGAAATGATCACGAGTTTTATTTCTACCGCACAAACATACTTAGATACTGAGCAAGGCCAACAAGCAAAGCAAGTATTAACGGCTGGTTTAGGTAAGTTGTTAGGTTAATAACAATCGAGTTAGCGGAGAATTTTTATATAGTCTTATTTTTTACATAGCCTTATATAGTCTTATATAAAGTAAATTAATTCGCCGTTACAGTTAAAGCACTTAAAAGTAATAACATTACCTTTAAGTGCTTTTTTTTGGAATGTGTTAAGCGCTAAGCTAATTTATAACAGCCATTGCTATTACGTTAAATAAAACAACTAACCTGCAAATAGCCATGATTTTATCGCGATATTGATAAAATTTGCATCACGTTATTATTTGCATCATATAATTAATTGTTTACTAAATTTTAATTAAGTGCTTTTTAACGCGGTTAATAAGTCATCTATTTCAGCTTTTAAGTCTTTATCTGCAATTTTATTGCTGCTGACTTTAGCATTCTCTAAGTGGTTAATAGCACTTTCTTTATTACCTAACTCAACTTGTAACGATGCAATGGCAAACGCAATCGATGAAAGAAAATCTTTTGAGTTAATAGCTTGTGCTTTTACTAAGGCTTTTTCGTAAAGAGTAATGGCTAAGTGCAAATCATCAGTAAAGTCAGCGAGGGTTTCCCACTGCACAGGGTGGTCTTTGTCAGTGTCTTCATTATCTTCGCAAACTTGTTTTAATTCATTGTAGTATTCATCGAAGACAGCTTGATTTTTTCTAACAGAAGCTTGTAGCAGGTCTTTAGCCAAGGTGTGTACGTGCTTGTATATCTTGGTATTCATTTTTACCCTATGATTTTTTAAATATATCAGTGATTATAGAGCTTTTAGCGCAACTAAACAGGCTAGAACGACGATTACCGGTAATTAATCGTTAATCACCGTTAAGTGTGCGGTAGTTATGCGTTAATACATATTAAAATAAAATAAAATAAAATAAAGTAAAGTAAAGCCCTAAGTGTGGCTTACCTTATCCATTGTGCAAACCATTAATATAGGCATGGTTAGATCGCCTGATTCATCATCTTGAAATATATATCGATAGCATCAATGGTTTTAACTCTATTCTAATTTTAATCAAAACTAGTCATTTAATCATTCAACTTTTTATTATGAATGGCTAAATGGAAGTGTATATAAGCCGTTATCTAACGAATGTAAATCCTAGTCGTTTTTTCGCATAATGGCGTCTATACATGTACTTGGTACATTATTTAGAAAGACAATTTTGCTCTTACTTTAATTACCTTTGTTGCTGCTTTTATATACTGCACTAAAGTGTTTCCACCCAAGTCAAGAAATAAGGCAAGTTGCCTCATTTCGTGTATAAGCGAAATTTTTGTTTTTATCTTTAGGTCAGGAGTGGTGTCAGCTACAAAGATTTGTTATTAATATGTAAAATAAATAAGGTGGAAAATTTTTTTCTGTAAAAGAGGAAAGTTGCCTCCTATTAAATTGTTAGGCAACTTCAACCTGTAGAGTATAAAAGGAATAATATATGTCTTATGTCGATGGTTTTGTTGCCGCAGTACCAACAGTAAATAAAGAAAAGTACATTGAACATGCGAAGTTATCTGCGGTAATATTCAAAGATCACGGAGCACTTAAAATTACTGAAAGTTGGGGGGATAACGTTCCTAATGGTGATATTACATCCTTCCCAATGGCTGTAAAATGTGGCAAAGATGAGACTGTAGTATTTTCATCTGTTGTATGGCCAACAAAGGAAGTTCGTGATGCTGGTTGGGAAGCTATTATGGCCGATCCTAGAATGCATTCGGGTCAAAACCCAATGCCCTTTGATGGTAAGCGTTTAATATACGGTGGTTTCGAAGTTATTTTAGAGGAATAGCACCGAGATATATTTCACATAACAACACGCCCTGAGGTGGACCGCAAGTCCTAAAACTTGCTTTCCATCGCATATTTCAACAAGGGAGAGCCTTTTCTTTTCAGGGCTTCTAGATAGGTCGATTCATCATACGCAGTCTTCCTTTT